>ERZ827423.33-NODE-33-length-184108-cov-6.975284_pt1 | contig 184108 bp, 151 predicted proteins | sample MGYA00519775_ERZ827423 | MGnify/ENA primary metagenome ERZ827423 (study PRJEB31778, sample SAMEA3449296) | human gut metagenome | biome: human gut; feature: human-associated habitat; material: faeces | place: United Kingdom | collected 2010/2012 ... | reverse complement strand
TGAGCAGCAATCCCTTGGCCATCAGCGCGCCGTTGTAGCCGTTCTCCGCCAACGAATCCGACGGCATGTCGTAGGCGATTCCGTGGATAGTCCCCTCGAACCACGCCTTGTACTTGTCCCAAAACGTATTCCTCTCCCTCGCCGTCAGGTCCGCGAAAGTACGCTTCACAATCCCAGATAACGCCTCCGTCGCATCGACACAATAACCTGTAGCATCCGTACCTCCTGTCTTCCAATTACAAACTGAAAGATAACTTGACACTATAGCACAATTAGGATGTTCTTTCCCTAATTTTGGTTCTATAATGTGTAATAATTCAATCCCAAATCGTTTTGCTTTTTCATATTCATCCGAAAAATAGTTTAACAGAAACATTGAGTTTAAAAAGTCTTCATAATTTATATTTTTATTAGCTAATTGATTTTCCCCAAAGAGTAATACTTTTTCATTGATTTTTATAGCTTTTTCGATGTCGAAAGTTTCGATATTCAGTAATTGTTCTTTATAAGATTCTATTATTTCCAAGTATTGTACAATCGCCTCTTTATTATTTTCGGATATCGCTATTCTTTCTATACCAGCATTTATCAATTCTACCGTAAGGTTGCAATACTCTAAAAACCAGCGTTTTGCTTCTTCATACTTCCTAGACAATGAATATTGTTGTGCCAAAATAAATAAACCCATTAAATAATTGAAATCATACTTGCCGAATAGCTTTTCTCGAATTTCTAACGCTTTTGTTTCCAACCGTATTGCCTCTGAATAATTTCCCAACGACGAGTTATATCCGGCCAAATTATGCAATGACGTTGCATAATTAGAATGTTCTCTGCCAAACACTTTTTCATTTATCTGCAACGCTTCTGTTCCTAATCGCATAGCCTCCGTATAGTTGCCTAACGACGAGCTATATCCGGCCAAGTTGCTCAACGCCGTTGCATAGTCCGGATGCTCTTTGCCAAGTGCTACTTCCAGTATCTGCAACGCTTCTGTTCCTAATCGCATAGCTTCTGCATAGTAGCCTAACGACGAGTTATATCCGGCCAAGTTGCTCAATGACACTGCATAATTAGGATGTTCTCTGCCAAACACTTTTTCATTTATCTGTAACGCTTCTGTTCCTAATCGCATAGCCTCTGTATAGTTGCCTATAGATGAATAATAATTTGCTAAGTTGCTCAATGATCTTGCGTATTCTGGATGAGTCTCTCCTAATACATTTTTACGGATGTTTAAAGCTTCAGAATCCAATCGTATAGCCTCCAGATAGTTGCCCAAATCTGAATTATAACTTGCCAAATTACTCAGTGATGCGGCATAATTTGGATGCTCTTTGCCAAGCACTTTCTCTTGTATTTTCAACACCTCCTTTCCCAAACGCACAGCATCTGCATAGTTGCCCAATATGCTGTTATTATATGCCACATCATTCAAAGATTTTGCATAATCTGGATGGCTCTCCCCTAATACTTTCTTACGTATGTTCAACGCTTCTGTTCCCAATCGTATAGCTTCTGTATAGTTTCCCAGACAACTATAGTAATTTGCCAAGTCGCTTAATGATGCCGCATAATCGGGATGCTCCTTGCCAAGCACTTTCTCACGAATCTGCAAGGCCTCTGTCCCCAACCGTAACGCTTCCGTATAATTCCCCAAATGATAATTATATGATGCCAAATTTGCTAATGACGTTGCATAATCAGAATGGGTTGTTCCTGATGTCTTATTTATGATATTTAATGCTTCAGTTGCTAATTTAATGGCCTCCTTATATTTACCTATAAAGGCATTGCATGCGGCTAAAGTATTCAGTGATATCGCATAATATGGATGCTCCTTGCCAAGTGAAATTTTTATGACGCTTAATGCTTCTGTGCCCAATTTAATGGCTTCCGCATAATTACCAATAAGAGAATTATAATTAGCTAAATTATTCAAAGTCATTGCATAGTAAGGATGATTTGTTCCAAGCACTTTTCTACGAATATTTAATGCTTCTGTGCTTAAATTAATCGCTTCAGCATAATTTCCTGCCAAAGCATTATAATCTGCCAAGTTGTTTAACGCCAGCGCATAATCAGGGTGTTCTTCCCCAAATATTTTCACACTGATATCCAAAGATTCTTTACCTAAATGAATTGCTTCATCATAGCTACCTGAATTACAAAAGTAATTAGCCAAATTGTTCAGAGATGTAACATAATCAGGATGATTTACCCCAAGCACTTCCTTGCGGATGTTTAAAGCCTGTCTACATAAACGAATAGCTTCAGGATAATTGCCGATAGAAGAATTATATTCTGCCAAGTTGCCCAATAGCAGTGCATAATCGGGGGTGTTTCCGCCTAATGTTTTTTCAAGAATATTTAATGCCTCAGAACCTAATCTAATGGCATCTGTATAATTTCCTATACTATGATTATAATTAGCCAAATCACCCAAAGACATTGCGTAATCAGGAGAATCTTTACCAAATATCTTCTCTATTATATCCAATGCTTCCCTGACTATTTGGATTGCTTCAGAGTAATTCCCCATATAATAATTATAATTTGCCAAATTAACCGAAGTAACCACATATTCAGAATTCATTTTGCCCAAAGTTTTTTCTATAATAGCCAAAGCTTCCTCACAAAACATAATAGCACTACTATAATTGCCAAAAAAACTATTACATAAAGCTATGAAATTTATTGAGTTTCCATAAAAGATATGGTTCTCGCCCAATACCGATTTTTCGATTTCTGCGCATTGGGTGAGATATTCGACAGCTTTGGCATAGTCGCCTTGATTGGCGTATTCCATTCCGATTTGCGACAGCGAGTCGGACTTGACCGTAAGACGGCGATCTACTGGAGTGAATTGGTAGTAGGCATCAATATCGGCGGCAGTGGCAGTGTCGCCAATTTTGTAGTAGCAGGAGGCGAGCCACATCGAGGAATAGTCGCGGCGGTTGCTGGAGGGGTCGATTTGAGCTTTGTCGAGGCTGTCGGACTTGGCGAAGAGCGGTATGGCCTCGCGGTATTTCCCCTTGTTGTACAAATCAACACCGACAGCAAACAGCGCGTCCGACTCCGCCGACGGTTGCCGCAGCATCTGCGCCACGGCGGAAACAGCAATCCCTACCAAAACAAAACCGAAAACAATGCGCCTCATAACAAATTGATTTAAAATATAATTATCTAACAAAATTTCTTAGCAAATTGATTGTCAATAGAACATATTTGCAAGAATAAGCCTTATAAAGGCTGCGCATCGAAACATTGCTACAATGCACGGCATCTATGAAGCCGATATTACTTGCCCGCGTTGCCCACGGCTGAAGCCGTGGATTACCTACCCACAGCCTCTACAAGACTGTATTACAACATATTGACATTCAAGTCTTGTCAATTCTTATATCGAACTTATGTCATTTTCAAAGGTAGCTAATTCCCACAATATAGAGAAATCTCCAATGAAATTTTTCAAAAAAATACAGTAAAATATAAGGTTGAGACTGCACTTGAAACAAGTGTGCTACAAGTACGACCGCTATGCAGCCGTGTCAGTTGTGAGTTGCCCTGCCCCCAGCCGCGCTCGCAAAGCTCCGCTTGCTTGGGGTTATAGCTGTGCCGCCGCTCCGCGGCTTTCCTATAAACTCATAACCTATTCATATTACTGCCAGTCGAGGTCGGGGAAGCACCACGCGGCGGAGGGGTCGTAGCGGAGGGAATCGCCGACAACGGAAAGCGGCGAAGCGATATTGTTGACATACAAAGCGCCCGTACCCAATCCTTGCGGCATGTCGGCACCCATACGTGCCGTCCACTGCGCTATGGCGTTCAGCCCAACATTCGACTCCAATGCCGAAGTAATCCATCCACCTATGCCACGCACGGCAGCCTGTTGCATCCACATCTGCGAGCCGGAGAATCCGCCGACCAGAGACGGTTTCAGAATTATATACCGCGGCTTTACGGCATCGAGCATCTCCCCCATCCTTTCGGGTGTAAATATTCCGATAAGTTCCTCGTCGAGCGCAATATCTATCGGCGAGCTGTCGCACAGACGGCGCATCTCCTCCCACTGCCCGGCCTTTATAGGCTGCTCTATGGAATGGATCCCATATTTGGCAAATTCCGAAAGCCGTTGCAACGCGTTCTCAGGCGTAAAACCGCCGTTGGCATCAAGACGTATAGTCAACGATTCCTTTGAATAACGGCTACGTATGAACTTCACCATCTCCAACTCGCTATCGAAGTCAATCGCCCCGACCTTTAGCTTTATGGTAGTAAAGCCCGCCTCTATCTTCTCCTTTATACGCGCCAGCATCTCTTCCTTGCTGCCCATCCACACAAGTCCGTTGATAGGTATCCCGGCTTCGCCCTCTGTAAAAGCCGACGGGAAAGGCAACATCCGCCCGCCGTTAGAGATGTCGTAGATTGCAGTCTGCAAGCCGAACATTATCGACGGAAAGCATTGCAAATCCGTAGCCTCGTCACGCCCGATATTCGCACAAAGCTCCTTCAGCTTGTTCTCATACCCCGGCACGTCGTCAGCCGAAAGCCCACGGAACACGGCACATTCTCCAATGCCGTAAACACCGGGCGCATTCTCATCCTCCAACCGCAAAAAATAGGTTTCCTTTTCGTGAAGCACACCGCGCGACGTGCCGGCCGGTTGCTTGAATTTCAGCACATACCGGCAATAATTAGCTTTCATCGCCTATCCCGGAAATTTAGGAAACTGCTCAAAATCGGGGTCGCGCTTCTCCAAGAAAGCGTTCTTGCCCTCCTGAGCCTCATCCATAAGGTAATACATAAGCGTGGCATCGCCCGCCAATTCCATCAATCCGCGCTGACCGTCGAGCTCGGCATTCAGACAACGCTTAATCATACGGATGGCAAACGGACTGCGCTTCATAATCGTCTCGCACCATTCCACAGTTTCATCCTCCAACCGTTCGAACGGCACCACCTTATTAATCATACCCATCTCCTCGGCTTCCTTTGCCGTGTACTGGCGGCACAGATACCAAATCTCGCGCGTCTTCTTCTGCCCGACACACCTTGCCAGATAAGATGAGCCGAAACCGCCGTCGAAACTGCCCACCTTAGGACCTGTCTGTCCGAAACGGGCGTTTTCCGACGCTATCGACAAATCGCACACCACATTAAGCACGTTACCGCCGCCGATGGCATAGCCGTTGACCATCGCTATGACAGGCTTAGGGATTGAGCGTATCATCTTATGCAAATCAAGCACATTCAGACGAGGCACTCCGTCGCTGTCGCGATAGCCGCCATGCGTCTTGTAATTCTGGTCGCCACCGGAGCAAAAAGCCTTGTCGCCAGCACCGGTCAAAACTATCACCCTAATATCTCCACGCTCACGGCAAATGCCGAAAGCGTCGAGCATCTCCGTGTTAGTCAACGGCCGGAAAGCATTATACACCTCCGGGCGGTTAATCGTTATCTTTGCAATACCTTTGTATTGTTCGAAAAGAATATCCGTATATTCTTTTATCGGTTTCCAAACTCTTTTTTCCATATTTCTGATTTATTTTTCTCTTCTGAAATAATTCCTTAATGTTTCCGCACTACGCACATTATCCGTCTTCACAGCAAGAACCGCCGCTTTTTCCTCATAACTCCAGAATTCAGGCAGCACACAACCCAACTCATCCTCCGAGCACGCCTCAAAATACTTGAGACCGAAAGCGCCGGCATATTTGTCAACAGGAATGGCACGGCCGACTTCGAAATACCGCTCCAGTTCGGGCAATACGGAAGTACTTTTTATGAAGCGGAATATTCCACCGCCGCCATTACACATGACAATGATTTTCAGCCGCGGAGAATTGTACTGCGAGGCCAATCCCGACAAATCGTAGCTGAAACTCATATCGCCGGTAATCAACACGGTAGCTCCATCGTAAGCCAACGACGCGCCCAAGGCTGTAGATGTGGAACCGTCTATTCCAGAAACTCCACGGTTGCAAAAGCTCTCCTGCCGGAACAAATCGCCGAACAATTGGGCATAGCGTATGGTAGTGCCGTTAGACAGTTGCACACGGCAACTATCAGGCAACGACGGAATGATTTTCGAAAACGCCTTTAAATCGCTCCACCCGGCTGAATCCAAATATCTGCAATGGCGGAGCTTTCCTCTATCGGCAAGCGCATGCCATTTTTCTGCATAATTTGAACCGGCAGCCTTAGATACATATAAATCGGCAAACTGACGGAAAAATGCGCCCGGCTCGACGTGGATTCTTTTGGTCAAAGTCTGCATACAGTCAACCGTAGTCTCGGACACACCTACATACCACTGCCGGGTAGCCTTATGTTTCCTCAAAAAAGTTTTTACAATTCTTGAAACGATTGCCCCGCCGACTGTTATGAGCAAATCCGGTTTATAAGAATCCTCCGTTCCGCGTTCCATCGCAAGCAAAGTACGGTCGACAGCCTTAATAAACTTATCGGAATGCAAATTGGCAATCGTCTCGGTCAGCACAGCGACATTAGGCAGCGACGCAAGCTTGTCCAACCCATATTCGAGCTCAGAATCTTTCCCGCCGAAACCGGCTATCACCAATATACTCTTATTCCCAGCCTCGTCCAATAACGTATCCATATCATTATCAGACAACGACTGCGACGGAGAAACTGTCTCTATAATCCGCTGGCTTACGGCATAGTCCGACAGTCTTGCCAACGGCTCGTCGAGCTGCACATTTATATGCACCGGAGCCCTGCGCCCTGAAAGAGCCTCTATCATCGCATCATTGACGATACGGTTGGCATACCACCGTGCCGTATCATCGTCGCACCGCGCCGGAATGTCATAACTCTTCTTCACAAACTGCGACAACACTTCAAACTGGCGTATGGTCTGGCTGTCATCCTGATCAATCCATTCTTTCGGCCGGTCGGCAGAAACCACAATCAAAGGAAGTTTCTGATAATAAGCCTCAGCAATTGCAGGAGCATAATTAAGCACGGCCGTACCCGACGTGCAAACAAGCATAACCGGCTCGCCAAGCTGCTGCGACATACCCAAAGCGGCAAATGCCGCACTCCGCTCATCGACGATCACATATTTGCCGATTTCCGCACGACGAGCTAACGTCACAATCAAAGGCGCGTTACGCGAGCCCGGAGAAATGACAACACGCCTTACTCCGTGAGCCACAGCTACATCCGCCAGTATGTTGCACACTTCTTTATCTGTAGATTCCATATTGATTCCGATTTGATTATTCCTTCACAGATTCGTAATTACAAATGTAGCTAAAATTTTTCACAAAATTATACCGCTCGATACTTGCACAATCAAAATATTAGCCATATCTTTGCACACGCAAAACGGCGGGATAGCTCAGTTGGTTAGAGCGTCGGATTCATAACCCGGAGGTCTCGAGTTCAATTCTCGATCCCGCTACAGCAAGAGAAGGTGCGTCAAAAAGCGCACCTTCTTTATTATGCACAAGCCCCAAGCTTAGGAATATCGAACTAACGTTAAACCAAATACCAATATTTTCCTTACACAAAAAGAGACTGACTACAAGTCTCTTGACTTTTTAGCCAGCCCCTTTTCCTATTTATGGCAATCTTACAAAACTATTTTTGCCACATAGTCTCCGCATTTTACCACGAACACACCTTTCACGTTCAGAGCTACGATTTCCGCATTGCTACCAGCCTCAAATGACGAGACACAACGTCCGAAAAGATCGTATACCGAAACAGCAGCCCCCATAGCATTCCTTATAATCAGATTATTACCCGACACTGAAACAGAAACAGCGTCATCCGACAAAGAGCAGACACCGCTTTCAGCTGCTTTCAGCAGAATGCTGAACTCTTTCACAGCAGTATCGCCCAAGAAAGCGCCTATACGGCACTCCGTATCTTCCACTCTGCGATTGACAGTAACTTCCGTGCCTTGCGCTTCTAAAGCATAGTATGGAGAAACAACCCAATTAACACCGTCAATTCCGGTCAAACTGAAATTGTTTTTAACAGAAGTGTAATCATCACCGTCTGCAAGGAACAAAGCCGCCGACGCAAATTTTGCGACCTCCATGCCTTCAAAACATTTCAATACAGGGTAAGAATCGCTATATACCGTCCATTGCTCAGACGACAATTCACTGACAGAAGAAGCGTCCGTAAAGTCTTTAGTAGCGACAGCCAAACCGTTTTCATAGTCTCCCGGCATTGCCTGAGAGTCGTAATAGCATCCTCTTATCTCGTCACCTTCATTATCAACAACACCAGCAACCGGATTGCACTGCAACCCTGTAGCCGTTGATACAGCCCCGGAGTTGATACAGTTGCCGATTATCACAGGCACATCCGAAGAGCCGAGAGTACGGCCTGCAATGCCACCGGCCATAGAACGGCTTTCATCGTCGGAAAGGTCGGAAATAATTCCCGCATTATAGCAGTACTCAACCGGCACAGTGGTATATGCCACTATACCGCCAGCCTGTCCCGGGTTTCTTCCTGTAGCAAGATCCGTGACTTTTCCAGAGTTGAAACAGTGAGTTATTTTTGAGATGTAGCTGACAGTTCCTGCTATTCCGCCCACACTGCCTCGCTGCGAAGAAACATTCCCGACATTGAAACAGTTAGACAGTTCGCCTGTCGCGCCATAGCCTATGACACCCACTACACCACCAACTGCTGATGTTCCGGTAACCTCAGCGTAATTGCCGCAATTATATACCTGTCCAGCAGACTGGCCGACAACCGCGCCGACATTTCCACTGCCATTCACATATCCGGAACCGACAGTCAGATTCTTAACCACAGCCGTCTCTCCCAACCGTCCGAACAATCCGACATACATATCATTCGGAAGATTTATATAAAGATTGTAGACAGTTTTGCCATTTCCGTCAAAATCACCTTCAAAGAAGTAATATCCGTCATTAGTACCGATAGGCGAGAAAGGATTGTTCTCGCCACCCAAATCCACATCATTCACAAGTTTTATATATTGCCCCTGATATGTCACACCCGAAGCGACAGACGATGATATATACCTGAGTTGATTCTGGTTTTCAATCAGGAACGGGTCTGTTTCCGTCCCTGTGCCTTTCAAGTCGGCCACAATAACAACCGGAATGATTTTACGCAATCCTTCAATCTCCGCAGTAAGAGAAACATCGACATCGCCGTCAACGGAACGTGTCACAACGGCATTACCTCCATCAATCTCCACTGCCGCATTGTCGGAACTCCAAACCACACCATCAGCAGCACCAAGCTTGAAATCGGATGTAACAAACGACAAACGGTCGAAATTGTCGCCATACTCATTAGCGTAGCAGATTACAGCCGATGCCATCAATTTAGCCTCCAAAACGTTTTCAAGACCTTTCAAACGTGGATAAAGACCGTCGGCAAACACCCATTTCCCCGCATCAAATCCATCCAATCCGGCAGAGGAAACCATATCGCGCGTCAAAGTAGCATATCCCTCAGAGCCACTGACCGATGCCGTCTGCACATCGAAATAACAATTCTCTACGGAACCAACATTCTCTTCCGCCGGGCAAATTTCCCCTCTGCAGGAATCGGAAAACACCTTTGCAGTGTTGTAACAATTCCGTATCACACTCTTTTCTCCTTTATTTATTCCAGCAACACCGCCTACCATAGCACCGTTAGTACCGGTAACGGTCCACGTGTTATAACAGTCGGCCACGGTAGCATCCATATTATTTCCGACAACACCTCCTACATATGGATTGAAATTATCACTTTGAACCAACCCCTTATTAAAGCATTGCTCCACTACCGCAAGATAGCTATAACCAACTATACCACCAGCGGCAGCCATCGTCTCATAAGAGCCGTCGTCACCACCTGTCATAGTTACAATTCCCGTATTATAGCACAATGAGACAGAAGTTGTTCCTAAAGTACTCCCATTAGCGGAGCCGACAATACCACCTACATGTTTCACCGCAGTAATCTGCCCCTTATTATCAGACAATGTTATGCTGCCTGGATAATCCATATAACCGGCAATACCGCCAACAAACCATTGTCCATCAACAGAACCTAAAAAAGTACAATCTTTAATTGTTCCAGTATTGTTTCCGACAACTCCTCCGATATAACGATAACCGGAAACATTGCCATCTACCGTGCAATTTTCAATACACCCTTTGTTGCTACCGGCCAGGACTCCCATATAGTTGATATTGCCATTACCATCAACGGTACAACCGCTTATATTGAGATTCTTGACAACTGCATCTTCACCGACAGACCCAAACAGCCCGACACCATAATCGCCATCATTACCGACAACTTTAAAATTAGACAACTGGAAACCTTTACCATCAAATGTTCCCCCAAACGGATTGAAATGGTTACCAATCGCTTCGAGTTCAGCACCTTGCAGATCTAAATCACCCGAAAGCGCAAAAAACACACCTGAGTAATTACCCCCCGAAATTTGCTGTAAATCAGCAAGTTTACTCACAAGATATGGATCGGACTCAGTTCCAGTCCCTCCACTAAAATTTTGCTGGGCATATGTCCCCGCACACAGACTCTGCAACAATACAGCAGAGCAAATCAATAGTTTTTTCATAAAAAATTAAATTAAATATAATTTTATGCTTTACAAATATAAATACTATCTTTTAAAATCAGACACTTACGGCATTATTTCCCTGACTAAAAGTTGAAATAAATGTAGATTGGCAGACGCATCAGAGTTTATGCGGAACGATGTTGTACAGGCCGAAAAACAAAAAATCGCCGACTTCAGAAGTCAGCGATTTTTCCAAGTTGTCCAGGAAGGACTCGAACCCTCACAGGCGGAACCAGAATCCGAAGTGCTACCATTACACCACTGGACAATGTCGTCGTTTTTGACACTGCAAAGGTATATACACTTTTTCAATCCTGCAACAGTTTTGCAAGAAATTTTCAGCAAATACCAGTCTAAGGCCATATAAAAAATGGCCTCCTGTGACGGAAGCCATTTTTTATTAAGCCAATATTAAACTCAATCTATCTTCATCTTGCTGATATAATCACGCAAAGCCTGATTCTCAGGATTCAAAGCAAGCATCTTTTCATAATAAGCCTTCGCCGTTGCCGCATCATCGTTATACAAATAGTAAGAAGCAACGTAAGCATAAACCTCATTAAGGATACCTTTCTTGGTTTCTGCATCCATATCGGCATTGCCGTTAACGAGTTCCTCAACCTTGAGATAAGCGTCAAGAACAAGTCCGGTCTTCGCGTTTCCACGCTCCATATTGTAGCCGAGCAAAGCTTTACGACGGTAAATACGGTAATCGTCCGGCACCTTGGCTATAACTTGGTCGATAACCTCAACACCCTTCTTATAAGCTTCTTCACGCTTAACGCTATCCACTGCGGTAGAAATGATGTTCTGATATTTACCGGCAAGCACATAAAGGTCATTGGTTACATATTCACCTTTATCAATGAATTTCTGATAAGCTTCAGCTGATTTATAATACAAGTCTGCACGCTTTACAGAATCGGTTTCCTCACCTGCAATAGAGGCATACGCGCTACTCAAATCCTTCAACAAGTCAATCTTGTCCGGATTAACCTCCACTGCTTTTTCATAGGCTGCAACAGCTTCGTCAAGGCGTCCTACTTTTTCAAGCACCGTACCGTAAGTGTTGTAGTCATTAGATGTGAACAAATGATCCTGACCCTGCAATGCAAAGAAATCAGCGGCATATTTTGCGGCATCCTCGTATTTTTCCAAAGCCGCAGCATTCAAGAATTGCATACGGAGCATCTGGAACGACTTAGGGTTCTTCTGCAATTGAGCTTGCGCGTAAGCAAGCGACTCTGCATAATTCTCGCCGAAATAAAGAAGCACAACATAACGCTCGTCGTCAGCCGGGAAGTGGTTCGGGTTGTCGATGACAAACTTATACTGCGCAGCGGCTTTCGTCCACTGGTTGTTTTCATAATATTTCTCCGCGAGTTCACGTTGTGCCAATGCCGAATCAGGATTCTTATTCACAATCTCCTCAAGTTTCTTGATTGCCACTTCAGGGCTGATATGGAAATAAGTGTTGGCATATTTGACGTAAGCGATAGGACGCTCGGCATCGTACATTATAGCCATTTCGTAATATCCGGCAGAATCACCGTATTTCTGCTCGTCAGCATAGACGTCACCTTCAAAGATATAGATAGAAGCTTCCTTCTTGTCTTTCTTCTTGGCATCTTTCAATGCATTGTTCCACTCCTTATTATATTTCACTTTATCAGCGTCGTAATAAGCGCGGGCAATGTCAACTTTCACCTTAGCGTCTTTCTTGTTGATTTTCTCTGCCTGCTTGAAGTAGTCCTCGGCAGCGTCCTTATTATTATTCTTCAATGCCACCGCACCTTTTCCGATATAATTGTATGCATATTCGGCATTGGCCTGTATACCTTGGTCGAAATATTTGTCGGCATTGGCCTTGTCCCCTTTGTTCAACGCAATGCAACCAAGATAATAATAGGCTTCCGCCTTATCTGTCTGAGGCTCGTTGAGCGTTTCGTTCAAAACGATTTCCGCATTTTCCTCTTGTCCGGCCTGATAGTACTCTACACCGTCCTTGTAACCATCAGCACGGCCAACTAACACAGCACCACTCAGCAAAACAGCTGTAAAAATAAATTTCAATTTCATTTTAATCACGTTTTTATAGTTTTTATTTATTTCGATTCAATTATTCAAGCGATACATTCCGTTGCGGCATCATTGCAGGCAATATGCCGGTACCCAATATTATTTTCTGGCTTATCACACCAGTAAGGAACGAGTAGAACCCATTGGCAAGACTACCGCCCGGAGCCGTAGAAATGACATATATGCTCCTATAGAAAGGATAATCGCCTGTATATATATAATATTGGTAAGGCTTATAAGCAATAGGATTGTCGTCACGCCTGATGGCAACAACTTTCAAATCTTTCGCAAAATTATTATTAGTCTCACTGGCCAGCTCCGTAGTGTCGTTACGCTCCAATTTCTCCACTTTGGCCTTAATGTCCACTCCATTTGCAGTGCCACCGTCCAAATCGGCATTCAGCCATGTGACACCGATTATGCCCAAAGCATTCTTTTTTTGCTTTACAACTTCAAAAACCTCTTTGTTGCTATTCTGTGCATAAACATTCTTGCCAAAAAGCTGGCCGTTGGTAACCGAATCGCGCATATATTTCACGGTGCTTGAACCCTGATTGTCAAACACAATCATAATTTTTCCCGACTTATTAGGCGAAATATCGTTCCAATCGGTGTATTTTCCTATCAATATATTTTTCAGTTCACCCACAGAAAGTTCCTCTATCGGGTTTTCATTATTCGCAATTATCGCAATAGCATCAACAGCTATCTTACGGCTCTTGACATTCTTTTTCTTACTATTGAGATATTCCACCTTGTCGGGAGAAAGCTCATGCGGGACAATTATCATATTGGTCTTCAACTGAAGCAACGAATCCACCGCCGCATTTTCGCTCGCATAATACGGAATAATATTTGCGTTCGGATAGTTGTACTCAAAGACATCCACCTCCTGAGCAAGAATATTCTCGAAACTTTCGTCGCAGACAAGCGATGCCAACCCGCTCGTGCTCGAATCCGTAGGCTTATTGCGGTCACAAGAGACGAACGTGACCGCCGACAATGCAACCAATAAGGCAAATGACAAACACTTTGCTTTCATAATGCGCTCACTTTAATTATAATCAAGACCTTTATATTGACGATACCCCCGATATATTCCATAAACCACCAAAAGGATACCTATAGGATAATACAACGCCGGCTCGCTCCAATTGAAAAAATTAATCAACATAAGCACTCCCATACCTAAATATATAAGAACCATCAGCACGCCGAACAAGATTCTCATGATATGCGGTGTTTTATTCTCCTTATTCTCCATATATAAATGCCATTCGTTTTCCTTTTTATCTATTTTCTCAGTTATAAATTTTGGATTCAATCAATAACTACACAAAAATACTAAAAAACGACATACCTGCTGACGTTTTTGTAATTCTTAACCATTTTTGCAATCAAATAATAAGCCCCCCTATGACACAAAAAAAGGCAGGAATCAAAAAAACTCCTGCCCTTTGGGTGAAGAAAGGGGCTCGAACCCTCGACCCTCGGAACCACAATCCGATGCTCTAACCAACTGAGCTACCCTCACCATTTGTTTTACGTGTGCAAAGATACAACGTTTTCCCGAACCGTGCAAGAGCTGCCGCTTTTTTTTATTTCATTTTTTCCGTAACTTCGCATTATCAACATCATAACAATGCCAATATGTGGACAGCAATAGCAATACTCGCCATCTCCGCCGTATCTTTCGCGATAGGCAAACTCCGCTCCGACATAGTAGCGCTATGCGCGCTCGTGCTCCTACTCTTATTCCACATCCTGACACCGGACGAAGCACTGTCAGGATTCTCAAACTCGATTGTCATAATGATGATAGGTCTGTTCGTCGTCGGAGGCGCAATTTTCCAAACAGGACTGGCAAAAATGATAAGCTCGCACTTGTTGAAACTTGCAGGCACAAGCGAAAACCGGCTGCTATTGCTTGTAATCATCGTAACGGCTGCCATAGGCGCATTTGTCAGCAACACCGGCACAGTGGCATTGATGCTCCCTATCGTGGTAAGCCTCGCGGCAAACGCCAAAATTTCCTCAAGCCGGCTGCTGATGCCGCTTGCGTTTGCCAGCAGCATGGGAGGAATGATGACACTAATCGGTACGCCACCCAACCTTGTAATCGAAGAGACCCTTGTATCGGCCGGATATGAGCCTCTTTCGTTCTTTTCATTCCTTCCGGTAGGATTAGTATGCCTCGCAACCGGAATACTCGTATTAACACCACTGAGCAAGATATTTCTTTCCGGCAAGGACAAAAAGAAATCCGAGAAAGGAGGAAAAACTTTACAACAATTAGCCAACGAATACGGCATCTCTAACAATCTGTTCCGCCTATTAGCCGGAGACAAAGCAAAAATAACAGGCAAAACAATCATCAATTTAGACATACGTAATAAATACGGACTGAACATACTGGAAATAAGACGAGGAGACGCTTCACGTCATAAATTCTTGAAAACTATCACACAAAAGCTTGCCGACCCCGAGACAATCATCCAGCCGGGCGACATTCTCTATATCAGCGGCAGCTTTTCACAAATAGAAAAATTTGCGGCCGACTATGCGCTCGATCTATTGGACGGACATACAACAGAAGAGACCAAAAGCGGAAGCACGCTCGATTTTTACGACATCGGCATAGCAGAAATAGTATTTATGCCCACATCAAGATTGCTCAACCGCAGCATTATGGAAATAGGATTCCGCGACAAATTCAATGTCAACGTATTAGGGATACGCCGCAAGCAAGAATACATACTGCAAGATATCGGCAAAGCACAAGTACATAGCGGAGACGTATTGCTCGTGCAAGGCGCATGGAAAGACATAGCGCGGCTCAACCGCGAGGATGCCGATTGGGTCGTCTTAGGACAGCCGTTGGAAGAAGCGTCAAAAGTGACACTCGACTACAAAGCGCCGGTAGCGGCGGCCATAATGCTGCTAATGATTGCCATGATGGTGTTCGACTTCATCCCTGTCGCGCCGGTAACCGCCGTTATGATAGCAGCCCTTTTGATGGTGCTCACCGGGTGTTTCCGCAATGTAGAGGCAGCATACAAAACAATAAATTGGGAAAGTGTCGTGCTTATTGCCGCAATGCTCCCTATGTCGCTCGCTCTTGAAAAAACCGGAGCGTCAGCCTATATCTCCGATTCGCTTGTCAGCGGATTAGGCGACTATGGCCCGTTCGCCCTTATGGCGGGAATATATTTCACGACATCCTTGCTTACCATGTTCATAAGCAACACCGCTACAGCCGTACTGCTTGCGCCTATCGCTTTGCAAAGCGCCATACAAATGGGAATAAGCCCCATTCCGTTCCTTTTTGCCGTGGCCGTCGGGGCGAGCATGTGTTTCGCCTCACCTTTCTCCACCCCGCCAAACGCACTTGTAATGCCTGCCGGACAATACAAATTCATGGACTATGTCAAAGTAGGCCTGCCTCTGCAAATAATTATGGGAATAGTCATGGTATTCGTCCTGCCCCTGCTCTTTCCATTTTAGCAATCGTGATTTCACATTTGCCTATACAACAAGCCGGCGGCACAAGGAACCCCTAATGCCGCCGGCCTTTATCTCCTCCGCAAGTCAGTTTGCGACGAAACCGCCAAGCCCTGCCGGTAACTTGCGACTGTAAGAATAAGCCCTCGCAAACTGTTTCAAGAATTCAATTGTCGATTTACGCGGCATATCCTTCACAATGCCATTACGCAAAGTCGTAGTTAAAACATGGGTAGAATTTTTCTCCATAGGCGCATCTTTTTTATCCGTTCTGTAATAGAAACGCATTAATTATCCGTTTATTATACGCCCAAAGCTAAAAAGATGTGAAATTTTCACATTTCCCAGCCCGCATTCCAGCCACTTGTCAGATTGTGTGATAATTTTCTCTTTAAATAAAAATTAGTTCCCATATTTATTTCCTGTATGCTTTAGGGTCATCTGAACAGTCAAACCAATAATCGCAAATATCATATTGATTTATTTTCTCATATAAATGAGGAATAGTATAATCCTCTTTGTCTTTAAGATATTTAATTTGTCTGACTACTTGCCTGACTGCCCGATTAATCAGTCTATTATACCATTTATGTCCTGTCTTGTCTTTGACAATCGGTTTCTTTCTGCTCTTTCTGCTCCTGCTCATAATTAAAATAATTAACCACAACTCCAAGCTGGCACTATTTTTGCTAATATGCTGTCTTTTAATTACCAAATCTTTTCTTTATTGTTCCTCCGAATTTTCTAATACCATTATATTTCATCCAATTTTGTATATCTGGACTGGTTTGGATTAGATTTTCCCCTCTTTCTTGAACCATTCGTGTATGTTTTTTATCTCCAGAGTTATAATCCCCTGATTTAAATAACTCAAAGGCATGGAGTAATGGAGGCACATCAATTTTGAAATTTTCTCCTTTCTCTAAAGTTGAGCGTATAGTACTATATGGTTGAGGTTTAACGCCACTTCTGTTAATTTTATAATCTGAATATGGATTTCCATTAATATAATTCCAATCACTTGTGATAAGGACAGGAGACCACCCATTGTAGTTTGACCTCTCTGCAATCCAAGTGCCATTATTGTTAGAATGTCTAAACCGATAACCTATTCCTCTAATAGGTGCATTACCTAAAGTAGATTCTTGTGCTACCAATCCTAAACCATCTCTAAATGGGATTCCTGCTTGTTGTGAGTACTTAGCTATTGAATCAAGCATATTTGTACTGATAATAGCTCCCCTATCTTTATTATTTCCACTAATAGTTATAGACTTATCTTTTATGTATGGGATAAAATATTTACGTTCTGCTTGTTTTCTTTTATCTATTAATTTTTGCGCTCTAATGCGCATCAATTTTTCTTGCTTATCTTCCCATTCTTTTTTAGAATAGTGTGTTATTGTACCATCACTATTGTATTGAAGCATTTGTTTTAGATTCTTATCCCAACGACCATAGCCATAACGCATAGCATCGCCGTTTTCATCTATCCAACGCTTCCTTTTCCTATCGTATTTCAGGGCCATATATTATAAAACTGTCAATTACTTCTCCATTTTTATTGTACCAATATCTTGCATTATTAAAACCTACAACATATTTATCTCCACTGCACTTTTCAGCTTTTTTATATCCATTAGGTGTATTTACAATTATTGTATCAGGCAAGGAATTGTAATAATTATCCATTTCCTTTTCGAGCAAAGCATTTTCATCTAATTCAATAGACTTGCTATTCTTATTTATGCAACTCCACTCACCTAATAGTAATAAAGCTATAATAAAATAAAATATCTTCTTCATATTAATTATATATTTGTTTTATGAAGGCAAAAGTAACAGCCTACACAATAATATTATATTATTTAACTTTCAAATCTTAAAAAATATGAGTTTTGTGCTACCTTTAATTATTAATTTAGTTATAAGCATATTAGCACATTATATTTGTAAATTCATAGATAAGCAAGCGTTGAAGATAGATTGAGCATTGAGTTCGTGAAACTTAATGCAATATTATTTATTAGATTCATATAATTTTTAAGATTATTCGGAGATTATAGCTTCTATCTATAATCTCTATTTTTATTGTGAAGGTGTTACTTTACATTTTATGTTCTGTATTATTTAATTCCTCTAAAATCCGTCTGTCAGCTTCTGTTAGATCGTTATTAAAATATTTTGGATCTTCCCCAGCAGCATTAGCTTTATTGATTTCTCCCAATGAATATAACATCATAAGAACAAAGCAAACAAAACACCATCCAGCAAATAATAGGAAACATACAATATTTAACCAACCATCTGTAAAAAAGATTGTTAGAAAAAGTGAAATAGTAAATAATATAAGTAATATGATTCCATAACTCTTTTTTGCTAAATATTCTATTAAGTTACAAGCTCCTAAAATAAAAGCACTACCTATAAGTGTGAGTATAATAGATAATACAAATTTAACATTTTCTATTATATTAACCATTATCTTTTTCATATTTATTCTGTATTAGTTATTAATAAACCACGGACCTCTTGTAACAACAGGTGTGCCCATATCATCAACCGTTTCTACGCCATTGCTGGAAATGTTTCCTGCTTCGCAGATATCCGAGATTCCGGCCATTCGCATAGGCTTCTTTTTCAAAAGAAATGTTCATATAAGCCTTATGCCAATTTCCGCATTGCAAAAACCTCGCACACCACTCTATCAGATAAACAATATAGAACGGTATGAACAGCAATTCCCGCTGCTGCGCCGTATGGATGCGCTCATGGTTTATGACATACTTGTCAATCCAAAAAGCGTCCCTCGCCCAAAACGTGCCGAACAAATTGACACATATCCCTTTCGGAATCAGTCTGCTTTGAATTATCATATATAAAATGTGGGATAAAAATAATACTCATTAGATCCATACCTTTTAAGGAATCTATCAATACGTTCCTTGCAATATCCTTGTTCTTCTAATGCTTTGCTTAGTTCGCCAGTGTTCACATAACCAAAAAATACACGATATTCTTCCCCATTTGGGTCTTGCCTATCGTCAATAGATTCAATATCATTAGGAGCAGAAGCAGAAAAATCTACACTATCTACGTATGAATCATTTTTATGCATTAGTGATTTAATTCGATTACATAAACGCGTAATATTAAAACGAAAGTTTATCATAGTTAATTTAATTTTCCTCCAAATCTTTTCTTATATAGTATAGGCATAATTATTTAATGTTATATTTTTTCTGTAAATCTCTTAACCTATTCATAAATTCTACTTCTCGTGTGGTATCATTTGGATATTTCTGATGCCACTCTCGCATTTCTTTGTATAGTTCTTTTTGTTCTTTCCAATATTTTAAACAGTTTTCAGTTTCTTCTACTGTTTTGTCAGTATAAACTTCTTCTACAACTTCTGTTGAATCATTTAATACTTCTTCTGCATTATCTGCACAACTCCATATACCCAATAGCAATAAAGTTACTATGAAATAAAATATCTTTTTCATCTTATTTTGATTTTTCGTAAAGATAATATCTTTGCTTTACTAAGGCAAAAGTAACAGCCTACACAATAATGTTATATTGTTTAACTTTCAAATCTTAAAAAATATGATTTTAATGCTCAATTTTATTATTGGTTTCATTACCAGTATAGCAGCATATTACGCTTGTAAATTCATAGATAAGCAAGCGTTGAAGATAGATTGAGCATTGAGTTCGTGAAACTTAATGCAATATTATTTATTAGATTCATATAATTTTTAAGATTATTCGGAGATTATAGCTTCTATCTATAATCTCTATTTTTATTGTGTAGGTGTTACTTTATATTCTATGTCACTCTTTAAGTCATATTAATGGCGCACAATATATTTTAACTTCGTCAATTAGCTCATAGTTATTATATAACTTAATATAATTATAGCTTGTAGCTTTTTTACAACGATTAATTTGATAATTGATAATACTTTCTAACATTTTAGTAAATAAACTACTATGTGAGGTTAATATTATTTCTTGAATATATCCCCAAAAACAGTCATATGAAACACAATCTATTTTATTTACGGTTTTATATTTAGATTTTAGTTTCAATTGCAATTCTTCTTTTTCTTTCTCTATGAAATTTAGTCTTTTTGGACTAATATCAAGTAATTGTTCATTAGACTCATCTATATCAGTGTATATACCTTTTGACAAGTCGTTAAAGTTAATCATCTTTGCCATTTCTATCTATAATTGTTTTACCAATGAAAGGAACTGTAATTATCCAGGAGTGTTTATTTGCCCATTCCAAGAATTTATTAATATCAGTAATACTGTCGAACCATTCTGTCATATTATTGTCGAATCCTGTATCTTTAACGTAATTTTTCTTTGCATATTCGAACATTTCACGTGTTAGCGGTTCATCTTTCGTAAGACCAAAATAATTCTTTAATTGAGTTAGCCTAGCTGAAGATTCCGTTCCATTTCCAATTTGAAAAAGGTAATCAGTATAAGGAGAGTCTATCTTATAAACATTCTTTGGAATTGGTTCTGTCGGAATATAAGCCATATGACTAAGTTCATGGGCCCTTGTTGCAATGTCGTTAGTAAAGCTTCTATTAATTCCTTCTCCAAAACCTCTTGCTATATTATCTACATAAGCATTATCTGGAGAAATTGAATAGTCTATTATAACGGTATTATAAGTAGGATTATTTAGTCCATTCATATAACCTAAATTAGATAATTCTTCTAATCTATCTCTTTCCTTCTTTGATAATGTAAAATTATAATATCTTTCAAACTCGTCAATATTTCCTTTGAAAGTATATTGCATCTTTCTTAACATATCAAGTAATTTCTTATCATCTTGGGATAGATTTGGAAGATTATTTATATTTTCTTTTATTCTTTCTTTTGCTCCACCATTTCTCCACCTTTCCCATTGAATATCAAGAGATTTAGAAAGAGGATAAGTTTTAAACTCTCTCTTAGAAGAATTTAAAGAAATAGGTAAATTATCTTTTTTATTACCTTCATATTTAAAAGAAAATTTTTTAGTTTTTAATTTAGGTTTATTTGTTTTAAATCTTTTAGGGCTAAACCATAGAGCGGCATCACCAACTCCATTAATAGCCATAGACCAATAAGGATGTTCTTGCATGAACTTATCGGAAACAATTCCACTATTTCCCATCCAACTGTTCCATAAATTATCACCTTGTGCTGCATCTATTGCAAAACCAATATTTTGAGTAGGACTAAATCTATTTACTAATCCTAAAGACGCAGCATTAGCAAAATCATATATGTTGGTAGCCATATCCCAATCTTGTGAAAAGTTGGGATTTCTTGCTTCCGCCTTACGATAATTTTTTACTCTGATATTATCTGGATTTAACATTATCTCGTCGTTAAACCATTCAGGAAATGTCCTTGTTTTGGTTTCTTCTATCTCTACTTCTGGAAGCACTTTCTTCTTTAAGTATTTAGGATTTGAAGTATCATACTTATCTAAATCTTTTGTTAGAATCGGTGTTCCATTCTCATCTACATAAATATACTTAGCTGATAATGACTTGTTTCCTTTACTATCAGTATATTTACCTTGATAATTAGAACTTGCATCAGTATAATAAGCTATCGGTTTTCCATTGTTGTACTTAGGTATTAATTTCATTGTTTTTTTGGTTAGTTGTCCTAAATAGAATCGAACTATTATTTTCAGAACCAAAATCTGACGTAATAAACCATTATACTATAGGGCAATATAAAGAGAGTATTAAATAATTAAAATTACAATGCTGATATTTGTTATATAAATAATTGCAGTAACTCTCTTTATTAATTAGACATTTTTAATTACAGGAAGTTTAATCCTCGACAGTTTAAAGACATATCACAGGTCTACTATAAAAGAATGATATTCCGCTCGTCAGCTATTTTGCGCAGATTCAATATCGCATAACGCATCCTGCCAAGGGCGGTATTAATACTCACCCCCGTATTCTCGGCAATTTCCTTGAAACTCATATCCTGATAATACCTCATTTCAAGAACTTCCCTCTGCAACGGAGGAAGCTGCCCGACAAGCAACCTGACATCGTTAAGAATCTGCTCCCTGACAATGCTGTCCTCTATAGTCTCGTCGCTCAGCTCCTTTCTGTTCAGAATATTGACATTCCCGTCGTCGCACGACAATTGCGCCAACGATTTTTCTTGCCGGAAATAATCTATAATCAAATTGTGGGCAATACGCGTAATCCACGCAGGGAATTTACCATTCTCCGTGTATCTTCCCTGATTGATTGTAACTATTGCTTTCACGAAAGTTTCTTGAAACAAATCATCTGCAAGATCCTTGTCTTTCACAATGTTCATTATGTATGAAAACACCCGACCTTGATGCCTTTGCAACAACACATCAAAAGCGCCATTCTCACCATTTGCATACAGACTCACAAGTTGCTCATCTTGCAAAGTATTCAAATCTTCCATTAATCAAACTATTTTTCAATTATAGCGTAATGTAGATTCAATAGGCAAAATGTTTTTAATTACTAATAGGTTTTATTTGATTTGACAGCAAAGCTATGCTATTTTTTTGAAAAAAAGAAATTTTATCTGACAAAAATCATATAAACCGGCAATTTCGTCAAACGATTGTCAATGCAATCCCCATTTCCTCAAGCCGGGAACGCGTAGCCTGAGAGACCTTAGAGTCGGTTATTATCTGATCGACATCCTCAAGGTCTGAAATTTTACTGAATCCCCGCCGCCCGAATTTCGTAGAATCCGCAAGCACTATTGTCTTCTGGGCCGTGTGCATCATCACCCTGTTAAGACTCGCCTCCATCATATTGGTAGTCGTTATGCCAAAATCAAGGTCGATTCCGTCAACGCCAATAAACAATTTACTGCACGAAAAATCCGACAACGCCTGTTCTGCATATTTCCCGACCACAGACTTGCTGCTATGGCGCAACAGCCCTCCCAACTGAATAATATCTATATTTTTATCTTTCGACAAAATGCTGGCGACCTCCAACGAAGCTGTTATTACGGTCAACTTGTCTGTCGCATGTATATTGCGGGCCAAGTAGTGCACGGTAGTCCCTGACGCTATCAATATGGAATCCTTAGGCGTAATGAGACTTGCCGCCTTTATCCCTATCAACCGTTTCTCTTCCACGCAAAGTTTTTCTTTCTCGGAAACATTGCGGTTGTCGATATAAGGATCTATCAATATGGCCTTGCCATGATTCCGGTAAAGTTTCTTTGCATTCTCCAACTCTGTCAAGTCTTTTCTTATAGTCACTGACGAGACATTCATTTGTTCTGCTAAATCAGTGACTAATATAGAGTTGCTTTTCAGCAGCATATCTAATATTATGGAATGGCGCTCTTCTTTTGTCATATCAAACAGGCAATTTTAAAATTTGTTGCAAGTTAGCGATATATTTTTTGAAACGAAACTAATTGACGTTAAGAAAAGCAAAGCAATCAAAGCAAACCGGCATTAATGTTTTTTTATAACCATTGATTTCCGTATCAGGGATAATTCTTATATTTTTGCACAATTAACTTTGGAATAACGTGCAAAAAAGAAAAAATATAGCCATTTTGGGCAGCACCGGCTCTATCGGCACACAGACTTTGGATGTAATTTCGGAATATCCGGACAGATTATATCCATATCTGTTGACGGCAAACCGCAATTCCGGGCTGCTAATATCCCAGGCTTTGAGATACAAGCCGCACAAGGTTGTCATTGCCGACCCCTCACTATACACGGAAGTGAGAGACGCACTGTCAGGCACGGGAATAGAAGTCGCGGCAGGTATGGATGCCATAACCGAGGCAGTGACCGACACGAATATCGAAATCGTAGTCACCGCACTCGTAGGCTACAGCGGACTGGCTCCTACAATAAGCGCAATCAACGCCGGGAAGAAAATAGCGTTGGCCAATAAAGAGACTCTTGTCGTAGCCGGAGAACTTATAACGACGATGTTGAAGGACTCGGAATCGGAAGTGATTCCCGTTGACTCAGAACACTCTGCTATTTTCCAATGCCTTGTAGGCGAAGACAAAAAATCGGTAGAGCAACTGATACTCACAGCGTCGGGAGGGCCGTTCCGCACCAAGTCGCCTGCGGATATGGAAAATGTGACAAAAGCGGACGCACTCAACCATCCTAATTGGAAAATGGGAGCGAAAGTCACAATCGATTCGGCCTCGATGATGAACAAAGGTTTTGAAATGATTGAAGCCCGATGGCTTTTCGACATCGAGCCGGAGCGTATCGAAATCGTAGTACACCCACAATCCATCGTACATTCTATGGTGGAATTCACAGACGGCTCCATAAAAGCACAATTAGGCATGCCCGACATGCGGCTTCCGATACGCTATGCGCTCAATTATCCCGAACGGTTGCCGTCGAAAGCAGAACGGTTGTCGGTTGAACGGTATTCATCCCTGACATTCGAGAAACCGGATATGAAGAAATTTCCTCTGCTTGAAATGGCATTCGAAGCAATAAAGACAGGGGGAAACACGCCATGCGCTCTCAATGCCGCCAACGAGATTGCCGTAGCCGCCTTCCTTGATGAAAAAATACGATTCATCGACATGCCGGGGATTGTCGAGAAAGCTGTGACAATGAATAAATTCATCGCAAATCCGTCGTACAACGACCTGATTTGCACAAACAAAGAGATAAGAGAAATAACCTCATCGTTGATTAAATAAGAACATATATATTTAAATGGAAGCATCTTTTTTTATTAAAGCGGCGCAACTGATAATAGCATTCGGCCTGCTCGTCATAGTGCATGAATTCGGACATTATCTGTTTGCAAGGATATTCGGCATCAGGGTAGAAAAGTTCTATATATTTTTCGATCCTTGGTTCAGCCTTTTCAAATTCAAGCCCAAAAAGAAACCCGGGACAGAAGATAAAGCTTCATGGAGAGATACAGAATACGGTATAGGCTGGCTACCGCTCGGCGGATACTGCAAAATTTCAGGCATGATTGACGAGTCAATGGATACCGAACAAATGAAACAGCCCGTACAACCATGGGAGTTCCGCGCCAAACCCGCATGGCAACGACTGTTGGTAATGGTTGCCGGAGTAGTTTTCAATTTCATATTGGCCATAGTGATTTATGCCGGAATTGCCTATACATGGGGCGATGCCTATATCCCCTACGAAAACGCCACATACGGAATGCAATACTGCGAGACAGCCCATAAAGCAGGTTTCAAGGACGGCGACATCCCATTGTACGCCGACAGAGAGAAACTCAATGCGGCAAATTTCGACCTGCTGAATATGCTTGAAGCAAAGACAATAACAGTATTGCGCAATGGGAAAGACACGGTAAGCATAAACCTGCCGGACAATATGGTCATGGCCGTCAACAACGAATTGAAAGACAGCGACAACGGTTTCGGATTTATGACATACCGTTTCCCTGCCGTAGTGAAAGAGCCAGTCAAGGGTGAGGCAGCAGAAAAAGCAGGGCTGAAAGCCGGCGACCGCATAACCGGAGTTGACAGCGTCCCGACCGAGACTTGGGATTTGTTCACAGCCGAACTCGCCAAGAAAAAAGGGCAAGAAATAACCCTGCAATACATAAGGCCCGACGGCTCGGAGGCTTCTACCACTTTGAAAACCACCGATTCCGGAAAAATAGGCATATTACTTACACCGATAACTGAAATTTACGAAACTAAAGTAGTTAAATATTCCTTATTGGGTTCTGTGCCGCGCGGCATAGAAATAGGAGTAGACAAGCTTACTTCCTATATAGACCAGATGAAATATGTGTTTACAAAGGAAGGAGCCCAGAGTCTCGGCGGGTTCGGTGCCATAGGCGATATGTTCCCCGACCAATGGAACTGGTATCAATTCTGGGTAATCACCGCTTTCATATCGGTAGCGTTGGCCTTTATGAACATACTGCCTATTCCAGCTTTGGACGGCGGACACGTGATATTCCTCATTTATGAAATGATAACCGGGAAACAACCCAGCCAAAAAGTGCTGGAATATGCGCAAATGACAGGCCTCATCCTGTTAGTGGCTCTGCTGCTTTATGCAAACGGCAACGACATATACCGGTTCTTCTTCAAATAATCAATTGACATGGCATACAAAAAAATCATACTGAAAAGAGGGAAAGAAGAATCGCTGCAACGGTTTCACCCATGGGTGTTTTCCGGTGCTATTGCCCATATTGACAACGGCATAGAAGAAGGCGACATTGTAGATGTATATTCTAATGACGGCAATTTTATCGCAGTCGGGCACTATCAGATAGGAAGCATAGCCGTGCGCGTGCTTGATTTTGCACAACGCACCATCGATAAAGCTTTTTTCGCGGAACGCCTGCAAAAAGCATTGGAATTACGCAAAAGTATCGGGCTTATCCGTCCGGACAACAATGCTTTCCGCCTCGTCCATGGCGAAGGTGATTTTCTTCCCGGGCTTGTAATCGACGTATATGACAAGACCGCCGTAGTACAGGCACATTCGCCGGGCATGCATTTCGCAAGAGACATAATAGCGTCAGCACTCGTCGACATAACGGGAGGCGTACTATGCAATGTGTACTACAAATCGGAGACAACCCTACCCTACAAAGCGGAACTTGACCCTCAGAACGACTATATAATAGGCAGCTACGACTCCAACATAGCAATGGAAAACGGGCTGAAATTCCGCGTAGACTGGCTACGTGGGCAAAAAACCGGTTTCTTTGTCGACCAACGCGACAACCGTTCGCTGCTCGAACATTATTCACAAGGACGGTCGGTTCTGAATATGTTCTGCTACACAGGCGGATTCTCTTTCTACGCGCTGCGCGGGAACGCAAAGCTGGTGCACTCGGTCGACAGCTCGGCAAAAGCGATACAACTCACAAACGAAAATGTGGAACTTAATTTTCCGGGCGACAAGCGGCATCAGGCATTTGAGGAAGACGCTTTCAAATTCCTCAACGGCATATACGGCAAATACGACCTTATCGTGCTCGACCCTCCGGCTTTCGCCAAGCATAAGAGCGCATTGAAAAACGCGCTTGTAGGCTACCGCAAGCTGAACGCGAAAGCATTCGACAAGATTCGTCCGGGAGGCATATTGTTCACCTTCTCTTGCTCACAGGCTGTCAGCAAAGAGCAATTCAGACTGGCTGTATTCAGCGCGGCTGCACAGTCGGGTAGAAAAGTACGCATCTTGCACCAGCTCACTCAACCGGCCGACCATCCTGTCAGCATATACCATCCTGAAGGGGAATACCTTAAAGGATTAGTGCTTTATGTAGAATAACTAACTATTATAACATCAATATCTATGAACAAAACATTTATCGCTTCATCGCTCGCGGCAGTTGCCCTTGCGTTGGGTTCTTGCTCATCCGACAAGAATACAGGTACAGAAGATTTTAACTACAAAGTGGACAGATTTGCTGATATTGAAGTTTTACGTTACAAGGTGACGGACTTCGAACAACTGACTCCAAAACAGAAGGAGCTTGTATATTATTTGACAGAAGCCGCAATCTATGGGCGCGACATCCTCACTGACCAAAACGGACGCTACAATCTGGCTATCCGCACCACGCTTGAGGAAATTTATAAAAATTACAACGGCGACAAAGAAAGCGCCGATTACAAGGGATTCGTTGAATACCTGAAACAGGTATGGTTTGCCAACGGAATCTATCACCATTATTCTACCGACAAATTTACCCCGAAATTCTCAAAGGAGTTTTTCGTGAGCGAAGTCGGCAAACTACCGGCAGAGAAACTACCGCTTGCCGACGGGCAGACAAAGGAGGCTTTTCTCTCGGAAATCACACCTGTGATTTTTGACCCGACAGTACTGCCCAAGCGTGTCAATCAGGCTGCCGGACAGGACTTGATAGCCACATCTGCCAACAACTATTATGGAGAAGGCGTGACACAAGCGGAAGTTGAAGCATTCTACAACGCGATGAAAGTGCCGGGCGACACTACACCGATTTCCTACGGACTCAACTCCCGACTTGTAAAAAAAGACGGCAAACTTGTAGAAGAGACATACAAAATCGGAGGACGCTACAGCGCAGCCATTGAAAAAATCGTTGAAAACCTGAAAAAGGCAGAGGCAGTAGCTGAGAATGACGCACAGAAACAGACCATCGCAAAACTGATTGAATACTACACGACAGGCGATTTAAAGACTTTCGACGAATATTCAATCCTTTGGGTAGACGACACGGCAAGCAAGGTAGATTTTGTGAACGGTTTCATTGAAAGCTATGGCGACCCGCTCGGATATAAAGGAGCTTGGGAATCAATCGTCAACTTCAAAAATGAGAAAGCATCCCACCGCACGGAAGTTATCAGCCAGAATGCCCAATGGTTCGAACAAAACTCACCGGTCGACCCGCGGTTCAAGAAAGAGAACGTAAAAGGTGTCACAGCCAAGGTAATCACAGCCGCCATGCTCGCCGGCGACGCCTACCCTGCCACCCCTATTGGCATCAATTTGCCGAACGCCAACTGGATACGCGCTTCCCACGGCTCGAAATCAGTGACTTTGGAAAATATAACAGAAGCCTATGATCAGGCTTCCCATGGCGACGGCTTCAACGAAGAGTTCGTAATCGACAAGGAAACGAGCGACCTGATGGACAAGTACCTGTTCATTGTCGACAATATGCACACTGATTTGCACGAGTGCCTCGGCCACGCTTCAGGAAAATTGCTGCCGGGCGTTCACGACGACGCATTGAAAGAACACGGCTCCACACTCGAAGAGACGCGCGCCGACTTGTTCGCCCTTTATTATCTCGCAGACCCGAAATTGCTCGAACTGGGACTGCTCGACAATAAAGACGCGTATAAAGCTGAATACTACAAATATATCCTCAACGGATTGATGACGCAATTGATGCGTATCGAGCTTGGCAAAAACATTGAGGAAGCACATATGCGCAACCGCCAGCTTATCTCAAAATGGGTATACGAAAAAGGAAAGGCTGAGAACGTAATTGAAATGATAAAGAAAGACGGCAAGACATTCATAAAAATCAATGATTACAAAAAATTGCGCGGATTGTTCGGAGAGCTGTTGGCCGAAGTACAGCGCATCAAATCGGAAGGCGATTATGAAGCCGGACGCAAGTTGGTAGAGGACTATGGCGTAAAAGTGGACCAGAACCTCCACAAAGAAGTGCTTGACCGCTACGCCAAACTCAACATCGCTCCTTACAAGGGATTCGTCAATCCGGTTTACACACCCGTACTTGACGAAAACGGCAACATAACCGACGTCAAAGTGGATTACACGGAAGGATATATCGACCAGATGCTCCGCTACTCGGAAAACTACTCACCGCTGACAAAATAAGCCGACACATATAAAACCCTAAATAATTGCAACCTCTACGAAATGGCGATTGAGAAGGCTATTCGTAGAGGTTGTAATATATTTGCTTATATGCCGGCGTTTTGTTAAATTTGCATTACGATAAAACTATTGACAATGGATACACAATATTTCAACCAACGCAGAACGATAAGAAAATATTCAGATAAAAAAATCCCGGCAGAATTATTACGTACTATGCTCGAAAGCGCGATGCGCGCGCCAACTACCGGCAACATGCAACTCTACAGCGCAGTAGTCACCACCGACGAGGAAGTCAAGCACCGCCTGTCGCCGTGCCATTTCAACCAGCCGCAAGTGATGTCGGCCGCTGCTGTAATAACATTCTGCGCAGACTATAACCGATTCATTAAATGGTGCGAGGCAAGCGAGGCAGTTCCCGGATACAACAACTTCCAATCATTCATGACAGCCACGCTTGATGCCGCAATATTCGCGCAACAATTCAACACAATAGCCGAGCTGAACGGATTAGGATGCTGCTATCTCGGGACAACCACCTACAATGCCGAAGAAATCGCGGCAGTGCTCAATCTGCCTGAAATGGTTGTTCCGATAATAACCATCACCGTAGGCTATCCCGACGGAGAACCGGCACAAGTGGAACGTCTGCCAACCGAGGGAATAATCCACCTTGAAACATACCACGACTACGACAAGGAAAGGATAAAGAAAATACATCAAGAGAAGGAAAGCCTCGAAGTAAACAAAGGGTACATAAAAGAAAACGGCAAAAAGACATTGGCGCAAGTATTCACCGACGTGCGTTACACAAAAGCCGACTGCGAAACTTTTTCCGGGAAATTCTATAAGTTTGTGGAACAGCAAGGCTATAAATTCCCAAAAGAATAAAGATGCAGCCACAAGACATACCCTCAACTTTCTTTTATATTATTTTATAAAAAAACACATTGCCGCACCAAGGTTTTAAGAAAAACAATGAGTAATTTTGCGTAGCTCATTATTTACTTTTTTAACAATCCTGATTTAAACGGAAACACCGTCCGGATTGTTATAAAGGCGAGCCCGGCAAACACACTCCCGGCAAATTGCGGGAGACAATTGCCGACAGCACTTAACGTGCACTAAACAAGATAAATAAAAAACAATATAAATGATAAGTAAATGGAATTACTTACCTCTTACATCCGAAGAACAAGAATTAGAGATAGAGTTGGCAAAGAAATTTGCCGACAGTCCAGCGATAGCTGAGCTATTGGTTCAGCGAGGCATCACGACTGTCGAGGAAGCTGAACACTTTTTCAATCCTTCTCTATCCGATTTGCACAATCCATTCCTGATGCGGGATATGGACAAGGCTGTAAAGAGGCTTAACAAAGCCATCGGGGCTAAAGAGAACATATTGGTATATGGGGATTACGACGTTGACGGTACAACAGCAGTATCTCTCGTGTACAAATATTTGCGGAATTTTTATTCACACATTGAATACTATATTCCGACGCGCGATGAAGAAGGCTATGGCATATCTATAAAAAGCATCGACCATGCCGTAGCCAATAATATCAAACTGATAATCGTGCTCGATTGCGGAATAAAGGCAATCGACGAAATTGCCTATGCAAAACAGCACGGCATAGATTTTATCATTTGCGACCACCACGTGCCGGACGACGCGTTGCCCGAGGCATACGCCATACTCAATCCGAAAATGGACAACAACACCTACCCCTATCCCCATCTGTCGGGCTGCGGAGTAGGATTCAAATTCATGCAGGCATTTGCCGAGAGCAACGGACTTAGCAACAAAAACGATTTATACGGGCTTCTCGACTTAGTGGCTGTAAGCATAGCAGCCGACATTGTACCGATGACAGGAGAGAACAGAGTGATGACCTACTTCGGTCTGAAAAGGCTGAACTCCAACCCGAATACCGGACTGAAAGGCATAATAAAAGTCTGCAACCTGTCGAACAGAGAAATCACGATAAGCGACGTGATTTTCAAAATAGGGCCGAGAATCAACGCATCCGGCCGGATGCAATCCGGAATGGAAGCCGTGGATTTGCTCACTACAAAAAACTTCAACGACGCATACGCCAAGAGCAAGAATATAGACCAGTACAACAAAGACCGTAAGGAACTCGACAAACGCATCACCGAAGAAGCAAACAAGATTCTCGAAGAACGCGGAGAAATCGATTCCGACCATAAGACGATAGTCATATATAATAAGAACTGGCATAAAGGCATAATCGGCATTGTGGCATCACGGCTTACAGAATTGTATTATAAGCCGGCGGTGGTGCTGACATATTCCAACGGACTGGCCACAGGCTCTTCGCGCTCTGTCCAAGGGTACGACATCTACAAAGCCGTAGAGAGCACGCGCGACTTGCTCGAGAATTTCGGAGGGCACACATACGCAGTAGGATTATCCTTAAAGGAAGAGAACATCCCCGAATTCACACGGCGATTCGAAAAATATGTAGCGGAAACAATCAGTCCAACCCAGCTGACCCCACAGATCGACATCGACGCATATCTGAAATTCGATGAAATAACGCCGGAGTTCCTCTCGTATTTAAGGCTGTTCAATCCGTTCGGTCCCGGCAACCAGAAACCTACATTCTGCTCAAAGAATGTACTCGACTATGGCACAAGCAAACTTGTCGGCAAAAATCTGGAACACATAAAATTGGAGCTTGTAGACAACACCTCAGGCAAAGTGCTCAACGGCATAGCATTCAATATGGCACAATATTTCGATTACATAAAGTCGGGCAAACCGTTCGACATTTGCTATACAATAGAGAGCAACAAGCATCCTAACAGCTCGAACAAGCACCAATTGGCTGTAAAGGAAATACGCATAGGCGACCAAACAGATAACAATCAATGAAAACCGGCATCCATGACATACTGTACAAGTATTGGGGATACCGGCAATTCAGAGAGAAACAAGAAGAAATAATCACATCGGTACTCGAAGGCACCGATACGCTCGGGCTGTTGCCTACAGGAGGCGGAAAATCAATTACATTCCAAGTCCCGGCGATGCTGCTCGACGGAATAACGCTTGTCGTCACACCTTTGATTTCCTTAATGAAAGATCAGGTCGACAACCTAAGGCGGCGACACATAAAAGCCCTTTACATCCATTCCGGGCTACGCTACAGCGAAATACGCAACACCATAGACAAATGCATCTACGGCGATTACAAATTCCTGTACGTTTCTCCGGAAAGGCTTTCGTCGGCGGCGTTTATGGACAGCCTGCGGCTGATGAAAGTGTCGCTCCTTGTTGTCGACGAAGCCCATTGCATATCCCAATGGGGATATGATTTCCGGCCGTCATACCTGAACATAGCATCCGTAAGGAAAATATTCCCTGACATACCGGTGCTGGCACTTACCGCCTCGGCGACCAAAGAGGTCATAGCCGACATTATCGACAAGCTGGAATTCCGCGGAAAAAGAGTGATACGCAAAAGTTTCCGACGGGAAAACCTGTCGTATATAGTACGCCGCACAGAAAACAAGCAAGAAAAACTTTTAGACATAATAAACAAAACGACAGGAAGCTGCATCGTATATGTAAGAAGCAGACAAAAGACGAAACAGATAGCCGAATATCTCACAACCCATAGGATAACAGCCGATTACTACCATGCGGGATTGTCGAATGAAGAAAAGCAGGACAAACAGGACAAATGGAAAGACGGCATCACACAAGTCATAGTAGCCACCAACGCATTCGGGATGGGCATAGACAAGCCGGACGTAAGAGTCGTTGCGCATCTTGATGTACCGAACTCCATTGAAGAATACTATCAAGAAGCCGGACGGGCCGGCAGGGATTCAAAGCGGGCCTACGCCATTATGCTCACATCCCCCAGAGACAAAGCCGTATTACGAAAACGGATATCCGAGACATTCCCGCCCAAAGAAACGATAAAGGAAATCTATGTACGCCTGTGCAATTTTCTTGAGATAGGCCTTGGCGGAGGATTCGACAAGCTATACGACTTCAATTTCAATCTTTTCTGCACTACATTCAAATATCCTGCAGCCATCGCTTCCAATGCACTGAAGATACTGACACAAGCACAATACATAGAATACATCGAAGAAGTGGACACCCTGTCGAAAATAATGATACTGGCCGACAAGCGCGATTTGTACGAAATAAAAGGAAGCACAGCCCAAAACGACAAAATACTTGAGCTTATATTACGCAACTATACAGGCCTTTATGCCGACTATGTGACCATCGACGAATTTTCGATAGCCTATAAATTCAACATACCTCTTCAGGACATATACGACACTCTGATATTCTTGAACAGACAACACGTCATACATTACATACCACGCCGCCGCACTTCGTATATATATTTCCCTTGCTCGAGGGTGGAGCCGCGCCACCTCGAAATCACGAAAGAAGTATATGAGAAAGGGAAAGAACGGCTTGAAAAACGAATCAATTCCATCATCGCATACGCGGAAAACGACAACAACTGCCGTGAACGCATGATTCTTGAATACTTCGACGAGAAAGCCTCGGATTGCGGCAAATGCGACATTTGCGTAGAACATAAAAAGAAAAAGAAGGACAACATAAAAGAAATCCAAGAAGGAATCCTTTATATGTTGTCCTTAAAGCCACGTAAACTAAATGATTTCACCGGGACATTGTCATTCAGCAAGGAAGCAATAATCAACCAGTTACGCTTTCTGTGCGACGAAGGCAAAATAACTTACAACGGTGAGATATTCACCCTAAAATAAGTTGCCTGCATCTTTCAGAACATCATATTTGGTCAAGTCCACATATCCTGTCTGGAAAGAATATTCCATATCGTACAGCTTTTGCGTAGCCTCAGCGATATCCCTTATCTCAATTATATAGTCGCGTAATGATATTTGCCCGCCATTCAATGCCTCGGAAAGGATACGGTAATAATCCTCGTTCTCGACAAGAGGCTTATATTTTCCTATCATCTCCTCCTGCGACAACAATGCGGCATAACCGCTACGTACTCTCAATTCCTCCTGCAATCCGGTGTTGTCAGCAGCATACGAATCAGCAAGCGACCGACTTTTTGCAGCACTCAATTTATGGCGTCCGGAAAAAATAGGGATGCTCATCCCCACAATAAATCCATGAGCCTGCTCTCCCCCTTCATCCTTGTATTTATAACCTACAGTAAAGCCGGGAAAGTTCGATAATTTGGCCACCTTTTCAGCCTGAGCGCCAACAATCTGCTGCTGGATTGCAACCTTATATTCCGGACTATACTGGCGGAAGTCGGAAATATAGAAATCCACCGGCTCCAATATTCCACCAGAATATTCCACCGCGTCGGTGTCCAAGCCGGAAAGCTCTTTCCCGCCATTCAACGCCTTCAGACTTTCAATGATTACATTTTTCTGGACATTCAAATCTTTCAAGGCAACCTTATTGTCGAAAAGTTCAAGCCGCAATTTATTCATCTCAATTATTGAAATCTCACGGTCTGCATATTTTTCCGACAATAAATCCAACAAATCCTCCTCCTCGGCAAGCACCCGCTTCTGCAGAGCAATCCTGCGGTTGACATTCACCAAATCGGCCAACGCCAATCTCACTTGAGAAGAGATTTCGACGCACTTTGTCTGATAGACATACTCAAGAGCCGTTATCTGATGCTTAATATACTTTTTACGAGCTCCGTAGACACCCGGCCAGTCTATGCCTTCAGTCACCGACAATTCTATACTTTTACCGGGACGGTCGAAGAGATAAGCCAGTTCCACCTCCGGGTCTGCAAGATTGTTTTCCGCCCTGAAATTCAAGGCATCCGCCTCGTAGGTCATTTTTGCCGATTGTAAATCAGGGTTATTGGCAAATACCTGCTCCATTATCCCGCCATCTGCCATTGCCGACAATGGCAACATCAATGCAGAAAGCAACAATCCATATCTCATACTCTACTTTTTTTCAGATTACACAAATAATAAATAACCGGCACTACCAGCAAATTAAGGATTGTGGAAGAGAACAATCCACCCAAAATCACAATCGCCAACGGAGCCTGTATCTCATTTCCCGGCTCACCGCCTCTTGCCACAATCGGAATCAGAGCCAACGCCGACGACAATGCTGTCATGACAATAGGCAACAATCTGTCCACTGAACCTTGATAGATACGCTGCATCAGCGGCATCCCCTCTTTCTCCAACTGGTTATAATGCGACATCAGGAGCATGCCGTTGCGCGTCGAGATACCAAGCAGCGATATGAATCCGATAATAGCCGGAATATTCAGCTCGCCCGACGTGAAAAATATGATTATCACACCGCCAATCATTGCCAAAGGAATATTTACCAATATTATTGACGCCTGCGTGAAATTCTTGAATTCCTGATAAAGCAGCATAAAAATACACAATATCGCCAGACAAGATGCTATGCTCAGTGTGCGAGAGGCTTCCGCCTCACTTTCAAACTGTCCGCCGTAAGAGACCTGATAGCCTTCAGGCAATTTTACAGTCGACTCTATCTTGTGCTGTATATCATTTACCGCTCCACGCAAATCACGGTCAGACACATTAGCCGAAACGACAATACGGCGCCGGGCGTTTTCCCTGTTGATGGTACTCGGTCCTGACAACGATTTTATGTCGGCCACATCCGAAAGCGGAATCTTGCCCACATTGCTATCAATCATCAAATTGCCGATTTCTTCCATCGAAAGCGAATTTTCCGACGTAAAACGCAACGTCAAATCATACGGCAATCCGTCCTCATACACCTGCGAGACGACAATCCCAGAAGCCGCAATATTGACAAGATTCGAAAATTCCGGAATAGTTATCCCATATTTCGCAAGCAGTTCGCGGCGAGGAGTAATTATAACCTCCGGACGTTCTATTTGCTGCTCTATATTTATATCCACAATTCCCGGAACTTCTCCGATTTCCTGCTTAATCTGTTTCCCTACCGTATAAAGCTGGTTAAGATTGTCGCCGAACACTTTTATGGCAATCTGCGCCTCCGTTCCCGAAAGCATAGCGTCGATACGGTGGGATATCGGCTGGCCTATTTCTATGCTTATTCCCGGAATAGACGACAGGCGTTCCCTAATCTCGTGCATAATCTCCTCCCTCGGACGGTCGATTATTTCATAAGGAGCCTCTATCTCCGAAGCATTGCTTCCGCGCGAATGCTCGTCGAGCTCGGCACGTCCTGTCTTCCTTGCAATAGTTTTTATTTCCGGAATGCTAAGCAATATCTCATCGACTTTCTTACCGATATTGTCCGACTCCTCCAACGAGATTCCTGGCAACGTAGCCACATTGATAGTAAATGAGCCCTCGTTGAACGACGGCAAGAAACTGCGCCCGAAAGTAAAAAACAAGCAAAGCGCAACCACTAACAAAACTCCGGTAGAGCCTAACACAATCTTTTTATGGGAAAGACTCCAACCCAGCACCTTGTTATAGGCATTACGCAACTTTACGGAAGTCCATGCCTCTTTAGTCTGTTTTTCTATATGCTTATCATTCTTCAACAGCACACTACACAAAACAGGTGTCAATGTCAATGCCACGACAGTGGAGGCAATAAGCGAAATAATGAAAGCCACACCAAGCGGTATCAACAGCCGGCCCTCCATCCCTGAAAGGAAAAATAAGGGCAAGAAACTTGCTATTATTATAAGCGATGAATTGAATATCGGCATCCTCACCTCGGTGGAGGCATTGAATATAACATCAAGTATCTTCTGCCGCTCACCAACCGGCAACGAGGCATTACGCCGCAATTTCCTGTATACATTCTCCACATCGACAATGGCATCATCGACAAGCGAGCCGATGGCAATTGCAATACCTCCGAGCGACATAGTATTAATCGTATATCCCATAGCATGCAGAGCTATCATCGTGATAAGCACGGACAATGGCAATGCCACCAACGAGATTATCGTAGCCCTCACATCCATCAGGAAGAAAAACAACACAATCACGACAAACAACGCCCCCTCAAGCAATGCGCTTTGAGTATTGTTAATCGAACTTTCGATAAAATCGCTCTGACGGAAAATATCGGTAGAGATATGGATATCGGAAGGGATATTCTTCTGCAACTGCGCCAATTCATCCTCTATCTTGTCAATCAGCTCAATCGTGCCTGTATTATACTGCTTCGATACCGTGACAAGCACCGCCGGCTTACCTTTTTCGGAAGCTACGCCAAGAACCGGAGTCTTTGCTCCGATGCGTACATCCGCAATATCGCTAAGATGCACCAATGTATCCGGCTTGTTTACGACAACAGCCTGCCCTATTTTATCCGCATCAGTCGTATTGATATTGCCTTTTATCACATACTCGTTTCCATGTTCATACATTATCCCGCCGTTAGTGTTGGTGGTAAGCCCATCAGTAGCCTGCATCACTTCGTCGAGCGTGACATTGTAGTATTTCATTTTTTCCGTACTGAGCACTATTTGGTACTCCTTAATGTCACCGCCCATCACCGTGACCTGAGCAACGCCGCTTATCGACAAGAGCTGCGGGGAGATAAGCCTGTCGGCAATCGTACGCAAATCCTGCATCGAGGTCTTGGTAGACGTAAGGCCGATTATCATCACTTCCCCCATTATTGAAGTCTGAGGGCCAAGCACCGGCTTATTGACATTCGGAGGCAATGACTCCATGACAGTTGTAAGCTTTTCCGAAACTATCTGCCGGGCAATATAAATGTCCGTTCCCCAGTCGAACTCAACCGTAACGACCGAAAAGCCCGTATCCGACGACGACCTGACACGGCGCACTCCTGTCGCTCCGTTCAATGCCGATTCAATAGGATAGGATACCAATTTTTCCACTTCTTCAGGCGCAAGTCCCGGAGCTTCCGTCATAATCGTGACAGTGGGAGCATTCAAGTCCGGAAATACGTCGACCTCCGTCTTTGTCGTAAAATATACGCCCACAATAAGCAACAAGACAGTCACAATGAGAATGAGCATCTTGTTGTGCAACGAAAAATGAATAATCCTGTTTAACATGCCATTCCTGCTTTAAAAGATTAATGATGGTGATGTCCTTCCGGAACAGCAGTTGAATTAGCCGCAATTTTCACAAGCACCGCACCTTCGGTAACGACCGATTCACCGGCTTTAAGCCCGGATATTATCTCTACCGATTTTCCGTCGCTTCCCCCGATGCCTACCCGGCGCTTTTCGTAACAACCTTTTTCATGTTCGACATACACATAGAAATATCCCATTTCTTCCGTGACAGCCGCTTCCGGCAATACCAGCGCATTTGCCCGCTCCGCACCCAGCAGATAAACTTCCGCAAAAGTTCCCGGAACAATACCGCCGGCATTGTCAAAATCGAAAGCCACATCGACATAACCGCCGGGTGTGGCCGCATTGTCTGACGTGATTTTCCTGCCGCGCATCTCTTCTATACTATATATTTCATCAGAATAAGGCAACCTGAAATTAGCAGTTTCTATATACGGCAATTTGCCATAATATTTTTTCGGAAGATATGCTCGCAAAGTCAACCTGCGGTTTTCCGAAACGACAGCTACCGCAGTTCCGGCATCGACATACGAACCGTTTGCCACAAGCAGCTGTGTGACGACACCTTCCAACGGACTTGCCGCCACAGTACACCCTTTACCGCCAAGATATGCGTTTTCGGCCAATTCGTATGCTTCTTTTGCCGCCTTATACTCACTGGCCGTTACAATCTTACTCTCATACAACGGCTTGATTCGCTCATACTCAGCTTTTGCCGACTCGTATGCAATCTTCGCCGATTTATTAGGGTCACCGCCTAAGATTCCATCGGAATTGACAGTGCAAACCAACGCCCCTTTTCCGACTGCGGTTCCTTCGGTTATATTATTCGAGAATGTTACTATTCCTGATGATTTGGCCACTACCGATTTCATCGCTCCTTGTGCGGGAGCGACCTCTCCGGAAACATTAATGACTTCCCGGAAAACCGACAAAGCAATTTTCGACGTTTTTATCCCCAACTCGTCCACATGGTGCTTGTCGATTACAATTTCATTCTCATGGTGCGCGGCTTCTTCCTTATGTTCCTCTACCGCCTCTCCACCATTGCCGCAACTCCACAACAGTGCCGGCAATAGCACGATTAAAAATTTATCACGTTTTTTCATAATTTATACAATTGATGATTACTACAGGACACAATCCTGCCTATAATAAAAAAATTCAACACAAGATGCTCAACAGATGAAAAACGCGGGAGGCGCTCTTAAAGAATCATACGACAAGCAGCCGCTATCACAGGCAACAGCGACATAAAAACATTCGCAAGTAATCACCGGCCGGAATACCGGCATCTGAAAATCATCAGTAACGGAAGCGTCCGCCCAGTGAACAGACACTTTATCAAAATGCGAATCCGAATCACCCTGAAGCCGGCATACTTTTGCCAGATGCAACGGGCAGCCGTCATCCCCTAAATCGTCAGAATTGCCTTCACCGCATCCCTTATCCGATTCGCCATGAAGATGCAACAGACATAATGCCGTATCTTTTCCATATGAAATATGATGATGGTATTGGACGATACTCGACAAAAGTATCGCAATAACAAATAGATGCTGTAATATTCTAAACAACTTGCCCATCATCATCCGATTGCACTACAAAAATACAAATCAAAAAATGTAACTTTGTTGCAATCACGGATGTATTAATCATTTTTAAGAAAGACGATTATTCTTCATCGTCGAAGAAATCGTCGTCAAAATCAAAATCTGTTTCGCTGTAAGAATATGCGTCGTCGGTGAACCGCGACAATTCGCGGCCTTCCTTTTTTGTCGGTCTTCCCAACCCTTTCTGCCGGTTGATGAATCCGCTGATTCTAACCATTTCAAGCAATTCCATCTGGCTCGCCGGAGTGACGTTCTCCAAATATTCAGGAACGAGCTTTGCTCCCATCCTGTTCTCCGCCAAAGCTTTCACGCGGAAAGAATAAGTGACAGGTGGTTTCCTGACATCCACTATTTCCCCTACCTTCAACGGACGTGACGGCTTGACATTTATTCCGCCAATCGACACACGCCCTTTCTTACAAGCCTCTGTTGCGATAGTGCGGGTCTTGAAAATACGTGTGGCCCACAGCCATTTGTCGACCCTGACATCCTTATCCATCGTTATTTGTTATTGAATTGATTCATAGTAATCTCCAAACCGGCAAGACAAAAACTTTTTATGGCATCGACAGCCAAAGCTATCCGCTCCTTCAGCAGGGGCCTGTCTTCCTCCGGGAATTCGCCAAGCACAAAATCTACCTGCCCTCCTTTCGGAAAATCATTGCCAATGCCGAAACGCAACCGCGGATATGCCTGCGTGCCAATCATCGCCGCAATGCTTTTAAGCCCATTATGCCCGGCATCGCTGCCCTTGCCTTTCAGGCGTATGGCACCCAACGGCAATGCCAAGTCGTCGACCACTATCAATATGTTTTCCAACTCGATTTTCTCCTTGTCCATCCAATATCTCACCGCATTACCGCTAAGATTCATATAAGTGGATGGCTTAAGAAGAAGCAATTGCTTGTTCTTGAGGCGCATTTCCGCCACATCGCCATAACGCTGGGTTGTAAAAGTGATATTGGATGCCTCGGCCAAGGCATCCAATATCATAAAACCTATATTGTGGCGGGTATCTCGGTATTCAGGACCGATGTTACCTAATCCGACAATTAAATACTTCATCAGCCATTATTTAGCAGCGGCTTCAGCGGCAGCCTGCGCACCACGTGCGGCACGTGTCAATTGAACGGCGCAAACCACTGCGTTCTTCGCGTTCATCAATTCCAAGCCGTCGAAATGCAAGTCACCGATTTGCATTGTCTTGCCAAGACCGAGATTGTCGACATTGATGACAACTCTTTCCGGAATGCTTGTATACAAAGCCTTAACTTTGATTTTCTTCATCGACAAAGTAAGCTTACCACCGGCCTTGACACCTTCGGCGTGACCTTCAAGCTTAACCGGCACTTCCATTACCACCGGCTTCTTGTCGGAAACTTCAAGCAAATCAATATGAAGGATATTGTCAGTTACCGGGTGGAACTGGATCTCTTTCAAAACGGCATTTTTCTTCACACCGTTCACGTCCAAATTGATTGCAAAAATATCCGGAGTATAAATCAATTTGCGGACATCATCTTCCTTAACTTGCAAGTTAGTCGTGATGATACCTCTATTATTCGCAATCTCAACGACAGTCTCGCCCTCGTTCAGCTTGCCGGTGTAAGGCAAATCAACAATTTCGCCGCCATTCATAACTACAGGTATCAAACCTGCCTTACGCAACTCTTTAGTCGCTTTTTTGCCAACCAAAGTTCTCGGTTGTGCTGACAATTCAAAAGTCTTCATTTTGTAAAATTTTTGTGTTACTCAAAATTAAGCGTTTTGCTTCCTAATTTCCCATCACACGGAATCTTAAAAAAGCGTGGCAAAGGTAACAATTTTTCCGCAATCCGCAAAATCCCGCAACCGTATATCCACAAAACTTTGCAAAACTTTGCCGAAACAATTCTTCAAAAACGACACTGCTATGAAGCAATGTCGAGACCGGGGATTTCGACCTCCTCGCTTATGCCGATGTTGTATTTGCGGAATATGCCTCTCGCACGCTCCATAAATGTATCGAAAAGTTTCCGTACAGACGTAGCCAGTGATTCCCTATCATCCGCAGTAACAAGCCGGTAGTTGGCGTTCTCCGCAGACGGAGGATTGACAAACACCAATTTATAATCTGCCCCTTTTACATAAGGCTTATTTCCTGAACGGCCAACCACCACACGCAGCATCACCCCGCCACGAGTGTCAGCCGTGCGCATAGCGGATATGAAATTGCCCAACGAATAGGCTACAAGCACCTTCTTATCGTGGTAATCATTATCACGCAGCTCCATCGGCTGTACCACATGCGGATGCCCTCCTATAATCAAATCGACGCCTTCTTTCTCAAGAAAAACGGCCAATTGCTCCTGTTCTTTATTTTGTACGAACTTATATTCAACGCCCCAATGCATACAGGCAACTATCAGTTCCGCGCCACGTTTTTTAGCTTTCCGGATGTCGGCACTGATTTTTGCCTTGTCGATATAATCTACAATCACTTCTTTTTGAGGCTTTATGCCATTCGTACCATACGTATAATTAAGGAACGCTATTTTCATACCTTTAACCGTAACTATATACGGCGACAACGAATCGCGCTCCGCCTGACAGCGATATGTGCCTATATGCGGAATACGCATTTCGTCGAGCACATCGAGCGTCCTCACCAACCCGGCATCACGCCGGTCAAGGCAATGGTTGTTGGCATGGAGAAACAAATCGAACCCGGCATTTCTCAACGCCATGGCAAAACTGTCGGGCGCGCTGAAACACGGATAGCCGGTGTAGGGCTTACCGCCAAGCGAGCATTCCAGATTAACGACAGCATAATCGGCACTTTCCACGTAATCCGCCACATTGGCGAAACACGCGGAATAATCATACACACCACCACTGCGCGCCGCCGCAATCTGCCTGTCGTGCTGCATGGCATCGCCGGCAAACACCAGCGTAACATCGCCGGCAGCCGCCAGATACTGCAACAACGACAGCAGACAGAACAAGGCGTGCATCGCAGTCACTAGTTATAAATCTTGTGTTGCGCCGCAAGAAGCGTGTTCTTCATCAACGAGACGATAGTCATCGGCCCTACTCCTCCCGGAACGGGAGTAATGAAAGAACACTTGTGAGCCACATGCTCGAAATCGACATCGCCTTTCAATCGGAAACCGCTCTTAGTTTCCGTAGAAGGCACACGAGTTGTGCCCACATCAATTATCACAGCGCCTTCCTTTACCATATCTTCCGTAACAAATCCCGGCGAGCCGAGGGCGGCTATTATAATATCGGCACGGCGGCAATATTCCTTTATGTCCTTAGTGCGGCTATGGCATACCGTCACCGTGGCATCTCCCGGCACAGCCTTCTGCATCATCAAAGAAGCCACCGGCTTGCCTACAATGTTGCTACGTCCCAAAACCACGCAATCCGCTCCTTTTGTGTTTATCTTATAACGGCTCAAAAGTTCCATAATACCCTGCGGGGTTGCCGACACGAAGCACGGCAGACCGATGGACATACGGCCGACGTTGACAGGATGGAAACCGTCGACATCCTTACGGTAGTCGATTGCCTCGATGATTTTCTGCTCGTCGATATGCTTAGGCAACGGAAGCTGCACGATAAATCCGTCAATGTCGGCATCATTGTTGAGCTTGTCAATCGTAGCGAGCAGTTCCTCCTCCGTCACGGTATCCTCAAAACGCACGACCGTAGAATTAAAACCGCATTGCTCACACGCTTTCACCTTATGCGAGACATAAGTCTCGCTACCGCCGTCATGGCCAACCAGCACCGCCGCCAAATGCGGCTTCTTCCCACCGGCAGCCATCATCTGTGCCACCTCGGCAGCAATCTCCTGCTTAATAGCGTCAGCTATCTTTTTTCCGTCTATCAATTCCATATATTCCGATTTAAACCATACAAAAGTACGAAAATAGCCACAAACATCAAAATACGCCATATTACAGCGTATGCCATTGCAGACAAAACCGCAACGGCATACCAGCATCTTTCAAATCAACAATCCGCATCACTTGTCAAGAATCGCATTGCCCTTCTCGCAAGCCGCCGCATCGATAGTGGCAATCGTGGCAAGATTTACAATATCCCTTACCGACGATTCTACAGATATGAAATGCACAGGCTTATTCAGGCCTATCTGTATAGGGCCGATGAATTCCGCAAGTCCCATTTCAAGCATTATCCGGTAAGCAGAAGAAGCCGCGCTAAGATTAGGGAATATCAATGTATTGACATCCTTACCGTTGAGCTTGTTAAACGGATAGTTCTTATCGCGGATAGCCTTGTTGAGCGCATAGTTAATCTGCATTTCGCCATCGACCAGCAAGTCAGGATAACGCTCATGCAAAACTGCGACAGCATCATGGACCATACGCGGAGAATTGGCCTTGTCTGCACCGAAGTTGCTATAAGAGACCATTGCCATCACAGGCTCTTTTGCAAAATACTCAACAGCAGTTCTGGCCAAACGGGCGACGTCGACAAGAGTGTCCATATCCATATTCTTGTTAATCATCGTATCAGCAAGGAAATAAACACCTTTCTTCGTGTTCATTATGTGCATAGTGGCAAAATGGTCGTAACTCTGACGTACGCCAATGACCTCCTTCGCAATCGCCGCCACCTCGCTGCTATTCGAATATGTGCCCGCAATGAATGCGTCTGCATCGCCGGCCTCCACCATCATCATACCGAAATAATTGCGGTCGTACATCTTTTCCAAAGCCTCCCGCCGGGTGAATCCCTCACGCGCACGCTTATCGGAAAGCATGACCGCATACCTCTCACGCCGGTCAGCCTCACGGTCGTGACGAAGATTGACAATCTCAATACCGTCAAGACTTACGCCCAAACGTGCCGCACGCTTCTCAATCATTTCCTCATTGCCGAGCAGCACAGGCCTGCATACACCTTCGCGTAAAGCATCGACAGCGGCAAGCAACATATTGTCGGTATTACCCTCACCGAACACCACACGGCGTGGATTGCTCTTTGCCAACTCTGTCAGGCGACGCATCAGCTTACTGTCGTAGCCCATCAGCCCATTGAGTTTCTCATTATACTGTTCCCAATCCGTTATCGACTTGCGGGCAACTCCCGAATCTATTGCGGCCTTAGCCACAGCGGGCGCAACGGTCGTAAGCAAACGCGGGTCGAGCGGCTTCGGCAATATGTATTCCCTGCCGAATGTTATTCCGCTCATATTGTAGGCAGCATTTACAACCGAAGGGACAGGCAACTTTGCCAGTCCGGCAATAGCGCGCACAGCGGCAAGTTTCATCTCCTCGTTAATCGCCGTAGCGCTGCAATCGAGCGCGCCACGGAATATATACGGGAATCCAAGCACATTATTTATCTGGTTCGGATAATCGGAACGCCCTGTAGCAAAAATTATATCAGGAACCGCATTGACGGCCTTATCATATTCAATTTCAGGGTCAGGATTGGCAAGCGCAAAAACGATAGGACGCGCGGCCATCGACCGTATCATCTCCGGAGTTACAACATCCTTTACAGAAAGACCGAGGAAAACATCCGCGCCAACCATAGCCTCTTCAAGAGTTGAAATATCACGGTCGGTTATGAATTCCCGCTTCTGCGGATTCAGATTCGTGCGTTTGCGGTTTATCACCCCATGGCTGTCGCACATCACGATATTTTCCTTTCTGACACCTAAACTGATATACAGCTTCGTACAAGAAATAGCAGCGGCACCCGCCCCATTGACAACCAATCGAATATCCTCTATCTTCTTCCCTTGAATTTCCAGCGCGTTAAGCAACCCGGCGGCAGAAATTATCGCCGTGCCATGCTGGTCATCGTGCATTACCGGAATGTCGCACTCCTCTTTCAGGCGCTTCTCTATTTCAAAGCACTCAGGAGCTTTTATATCCTCAAGGTTGATTCCGCCGAATGTCGGAGAAATAGCCTTGACAATCTCGACGAACTTGGCAGGGTCTTTTTCATTAACTTCAATATCGAAGCAATCCAATCCTGCAAATATCTTGAACAAAAGAGCCTTTCCCTCCATGACAGGTTTTCCCGCCTGTGCCCCTATATCGCCGAGGCCAAGCACAGCGGTACCATTGGATATGACAGCGACAAGATTACCCTTATTGGTATACTCGTATGCATCCTGCGCATTCTGTTCTATTTCCAGACACGGATAAGCCACACCCGGCGAATATGCGAGCGACAAATCGTTCTGCGAAGAATATGGTTTTGTTGGAACCGTCTCAATTTTACCCGGCCTGTTACCTTTATGGTATTCCAGCGCCATTTCCTTAGTTACTTCTGACATATTTTTAATGTATTACTTTTCAAATAAACAATTTTCCGCTTTTTCCGTTCATTAGCTATGCAAAAATAAGGCCTGTCCGCAAAACATACAATCGAAACTCATTCTTATTAACTATAAATAAACATTAGAAGCCATACTCTCCATACGTTATGATTAATTTAGCTTAAATTAGCCAAACAGCATTGAACGCCATAATAATGTAATAAATTCGTTACCTTTGCAACAACTTTATATTTCTATGGAGAATTTCGCAGCCATCGATTTTGAAACAGCCAACCGTCACAGGTCAAGTGTATGCAGTGTAGGAATTGTAATCGTACGCAAAGGCATCATCTGCCAAGAAATATACAAACTGATACGGCCCAATCCCAACTACTATAATCCGTTCAATACCGGGATACACGGACTAAGCAAAGACGACACTGCAAATGCCCCTGATTTTCCGGAAGTGTGGCAAGAGATAGCGCTTGCCATCGAAGGGCTACCGTTGGTGGCACACAACAGCCCATTCGATGAAAGCTGCCTGAAAGCCGCATTCGAGAAATACAATATGGATTACCCCGGATATAAATTCTATTGCACCTGCCGCGCGTCACGCAGGACTTTCGGAAAAAGAATACCCAACCACCAACTGCAAACAGTGGCCTCGATATGCGGATACGATTTAAAACTGCACCACAACGCCCTTGCCGATGCACAAGCCTGCGCCAAGATAGCATTAACGATACTATAAGTCAAAAATACCGCGAATACGTTTCCTGATAAGAAGGTTCTTTGCGTATACGCCGCAGCCAAACATTCAAGCTATCGCACAGCACGACATCATCCTTGCGCATAATCCACGACTGCAATTGATTGAAACTTATATCCGTGGAAATGTCGACTTGTGGATATTGCGCAGACAAAGATTCCGCAATCCTGTAATTAATAACGGCATAATCTATTTCACCGGAAGCAACCATAAGAAACAATTGCTCCTGTCCATACCGGGTTTCGGGCATTACATTTATCGTGTCGCCCAATTCACGTGACAAATTATGAATCCGTGAAATTGCCGGCGAGCCACCAACCGCATACAGCGTCTTCCCTGCCAAATCAAGTTGCGTCTTCACCTTCGTATTCCCCACCGAATCCTTCAATTGCACCAATATCTGACGGTCAAGATAAATGGAATCGGAGAACAAATATCTTTGCTTGAATTCCACAGTAGCAGGAACTTGTGCTACCACAATGTCATAAACCCCATTATCCAGCTTCTCAAGGCTTTCTTTCAGATTAACAACCGGATGCATCTTCACGCACAATCCTTCCACGCGTTCCAAAAGCCTCAACAAATCATAGTTAAATCCGCCCAGTGTGTCATCGTACATATAAAGCGACAAAGGGGCGTATTCAATAGCCACATCGATAGTATCACCCCCACTGCCTGCAATATGCCCGACATTTCCACCGCGTCCTGCACACCTGTATAAAGCCACCATAGCAGCCACCGCCACTATCAACAAAGCTATATAAACTTTCATATTCGGTTTAAGAAGAACAGGATTTCCCATACAGGCCGTTTTTAATCAATTAGCAAAATCTACAGAAATGCCAAACTGCAAACGGCTCGGGTTCATAGGATAATGCAAAGCCCCAAAATACGAGCTTCCGCCGAACAATCCTTGATTGGCATGCGAGTACATCACATAAAAGCGTGTCTTATACAACTTCATATTGACGTATGCGTTCATAAAGGGATAATTACCCAACTTCAACTCCCTTTGGTTATAAAACGCCATAGTAGCCGGCTGATAAGCCGGAGCATAATACTTTGTATAATAATTGCAATCCACCCCAAGCTGCACCTGAAGCACTTTGGCTATCCTGAATAGCACGAACATATTGGAATAAACCGCAAATTTCGGCAGCGAAAGAACAGATTCGTTAGTCGAAGTCTGATAAGTCAAGGAATTGTTCCAATTGAATGCGCCAAAACTTAAATTCTGCTGCAACCGGGCCGTCACAATCTGCACACTTCCCCCGTTCTGCACAGGAAGAGCATTCGAGTCAAAATACACAAGATTCTGTACATTCTCCATACCTGCATACAAATTGGTACCAGTATGGGGTATGTCAATACTGCCGCCAACCCTGAAACGGCGCTCCTTCCCAAAATCATTTTGCCACACGAAATGATTGGAAATATAATTTTTCAACAAAAAAGGAGTCTCGGTATTTTTAAAGAAGCCCTCGCCTGTAATAGTCACAGAATCGCCGAACAACTTAAATTTCGTGGAAATCTTTCCAGAAATATCCATATCGCCGGCCACAGGACCTATCAATCCAAACTTTGCAGTTGCAGAATATGTCAACAAAGAGCCTCGCTGTTTGGTCAACTGCCCGCCTACCCAAATCAGATTCTGTGTGGTTGACGGAGCCACCGACACATCCGGAAACGGAGTCAACCCTTCCGGCTTGTATGCTGAAGTAAGCATTGAATCAGTAGTTTGGGTATAGCGCCTCACTTCATGGGTAGCAAATGCCGAAAGCCCGAATTTAGCGTATTTGTTGAAGCCTTCCAACAAAGAAACCCCCAACGTGTTGCGAATCCGCCAATACCGTGTCTCATCTTCAGTCCCGGTCAATGACAGATATGAATTCTCGAAAAAGTCGGCATCCTCGCTGGCCGAGCCGTTTATGAATTTATGGCTGTTCTTTTTATAATCGAATGTCCAAATAAAACTTGAAACAGGTATGTATGTCCGTTTTACAGTAGTATCATTTATTTCCTCCTCATGATAATAGCCGACCTTATAACGGTGGTTCATCAAAAAATGCGCGCCTTTCACGCGGGAAAACGCGTCGGAAAGATTAACAGGAATTGCTTTTGCGTCGATGGACGACACACCTCCCTGCAAAACCGCAGGATCCGTAATATACAAATCGTCGGCAATTCCGCCATTTTCCATATTCACGGAATTAAAACTGTTGAAAGAAGCCTGAGCCTCATAACGGTCGCCCATATACGAGCCGGACAAGCCCCACGTGAAGTTCTTTGCCGCCTGACGGTCGTAGCCGCCTTTCGAATACAAATAATCAAGCAAAGCTCCTACTTGAATGCGCTTTCCGGCATTCCCGGAAAATATTCCCTTCAGCCTGTCCTGATTGGAGTCCCTGCCTCCGCCCCAATTATAGGAAAGCAAAGTCATAGGTATGCGCGTATTGTAATACACTTGGTCCTCGGCATTGTAAAGCCACGGCTGCAGCACATCGGTAAAGAAAAATTCCGAACGGTCTTTCCTGTCAAAATAAATGGAATTAATACCCGAAGCCCCAAGGTTACCAGTCGAAGCATAAGCATCGCTTACCAATGACGGCACAGACAACTTTTGATAATTATAAAGCAAAGTGTCGATAGTGGCGGGCGCATGCAGTCCCAATGGCGGAATGGCAGTCCATGCATACGACGGCTCCAGAGCCTGTTTCTTCGCAGGAAAAGCGATAAACGGAATTATTATTGAGAAAATATAAAAGACACACCTTTTCATTGGCTGCAAAGTTAACACGTTTGCATAGAATAGAAAAATGAATCTTTAAAAATCACATCTAACTTAGTCTAACTTAGCAGGCGGGCAATCGACGCTCCAAAAACGAGCAACAGAAGCACGGCAACAACTCCCAACAAAACTACAAGCCATTTTATCCATTTGGCCAGCTTAGACAAAACAGGATTTTTCCCTTCGGCTGAAAACTGCAACAAATTAAACGCAGCAAACAGAATGATGAAAAAATCGTCCACCCACCCTATAAACGGAACATCAGGAACTATGTCTACCGGACTGGCACCATAAATCACAGCCAAGACAAGTATAATCCACGACCACACCGACCTCCTACCAACTTTATCAGTTTCCTTTCTTTCCATAGCACAATACCAATTAATTACAAATATAATCCTTATCTACACATAAGACAAACAAAAAGCATAGATTTTCCGCATTTAGCATAATATAATTTCATTTTCAGAGAAAATTTACCTATGTTTGCTAATGTTTTTTTAAACGACTGCATATTAATAACAAACAAATGCTTACATCATCACGACCATACACTTTCGACCGCGTAATAAGAATAGTTTTCACATTGGCCATCGTGATTGCGACACTATGGCTTCTCGACAAGCTGAGCGGGGCTCTGCTACCGTTTTTTGTGGCCTGCCTTCTTGCATATATATTCGAACCGTTCGTCGCATTCAACAAACGCATACTGCACACCAAAAACAACGTTGTGCCAATAATCATGTTTTTATTGGAACTATGCGGATTCATAGCTTTGTTCATTTACATTATGGTGCCAATGATAATCGACGAATTAGTCACTGTAGCCAATTTGCTAAAGGGGTATGCGACATCGTCCGAAAGCCCTTATCTTCCGAAAGAGATACATGCGTTCATAAGGGAATATATCGACCTGAAATACATTTCCTCACTACTTACAAAAGAGCAATGGATTGAACTAATCAAAAACACGCTATCAGGCACATGGGTCGTTGTAAGCGGAAGCATCTCTATAATACTGACAATCTGCAGTTGGTTCATAGTACTGCTTTATTTCATATTCATATTACTCGATTATGAAGCATTTATGAACGGAATACGCAATCTTGTCCCCGAAAAATACAAGAAACCTGTATTCCACATAATCGATGACATAAAAAATAGCATGAACCGCTATTTCAGAGGCCAGGCCCTGATTGCCTTCACGGTAGGCATCTTGTTCTGCATAGGCTTTTTAATAATCGACATGCCAATGGCCATCGTATTAGGAATGTTCATAGGACTGTTGAATATGGTTCCCTACCTGCAACTAATTTCTCTTGCACCCACAACCATACTATGCATAATCTACGCCGCAGAGACGGGAACGAGCTTTTGGCAAATATTCCTGCTCGCAATGATTGTGTACGGCGTAGTACAATGCATTCAAGACTTATACCTGACACCTAAAATTATGGGAAAAGCAATGGGGCTCAATCCGGCCATAATACTTCTATCACTGTCGATATGGGGCACTTTGCTCGGATTCTTAGGCTTAATCATAGCCTTGCCATTAACAACACTATGTCTTTCTTACTACAACCGCTACGTGTTGCACCAAGAAACAGCCAATCAAGCCCACGAACAAGAAAAGGAAGAAGATAAAGAAATTACGCCATAATGGCATCCTCCACTTTCGCGACAGCCTGACGGAAATCCTTATCTACAGACAGCCTCTCTTCAACCATTTTACAGGCATGAAGCACAGTGGCATGGTTACGGTTCAACTTCGCGCCGATAATCGTATATGACAATTTCGTATACTTTTTTGCCAACGACATAATCAACTGCCGTGAATCGGCAATTTCCCTTTTCCTTGACTTGCTAAACAAAGCATTAGTATCAATAGAGAATTGGCTGCAAACAGTTTCCACAATAGTGTCGAATGTAACCTGCTTTTTGACAGTCTTTATGGAATTTGAAAGCACATTCTTAGCAAGCTCGATTGTAAAGGGTTGGTTAAGAGCCGTCGAATAAGCCAATAACGACACAAACACTCCTTCCAACTCACGCACATTGTCCTTGACATTTTCGGCAACAAACTCCGTAATTTCCAACGGAATATCGACACACGCCTCTGCCGCTTTCATCAGGAACACGTTTTTACGAAGCTCATAATCAGGCCGCGACAATTCAACCGTCATCCCCCATTTGAAACGTGACAAAAGACGAGGTTCCATACCGTCAAGCTCCGACGGCGGACAATCGCACGACAATATCAAATGTTTCTGCCGATTATGCAAGTAATTAAATATGTGGAAAAAAGTGTTCTGCGTAGCAGTCTTTCCGGCAAATTCCTGCACATCGTCTATTATAAGCATATCTATGCTCTTGTAGAAATTGATGAAGTCATTCACCTGATTTTTACGCACAGCCGTTGTATATTGCGACTCAAAAGTACGTGCCGTCAAATACAGCACCCTACTGTCAGGAACAACGACTTTCATTTTATTGCCTATCGCCTGTATCAGATGTGTCTTTCCGACACCGGTAGGCCCGAAGATGAACATCGGGTTGAACGTCTGGCACTTAGGATTCGATGCTATTGCGTCGGCAATTGTATATGCCAGCTTGTTACTATTGCTTTCACAATAATTGTCGAATGTATACAGTTCATTTAATTGCGAGTCGAATTCGACATACTCCCGGTTGTCAAAAGGATTATGCATCTCAACGGATGCTACCGGATGCATTTTTCTCGGTTCTTCTGTTATATTGGTATCGTTATCGCCTTTTACAACATCATAAGAATATTTCAACTGCGACAAACCATTCCCATAAACCCTTCTTAAGGTCAGGGACAACAGATTGCGGAATCTCCCCTCAAGCTGCTCTACATAAAAAGCGGAAGGCACCCTGAGAGTCAACACCCCATTGTCATAGTTTTGCACCGTAATAGGTGCAAACCACGATTCGTAGTGTTCGACCGGCAGGTTGTCCTTTATCACCTGTAGACACTCATTCCACAAACGGTTCTTTTCTTCGTTCATTTCCTCCTCAAATTTACAATGCAAATTTTGCCATTATTTTGCAGAAAAACAACCGCCATTTTTTTTGTTTTTTATATGCTTTCTATAACGTGTCTTAAAATCAATAAGTTACAAAAATATTACAAAAAATCCGAATAAAATCAGCCAACTATCGGCATATCAATATATTAAAGAATACCATTTTAAAGCAATCCGCATCGAGGCTACAACCGTAAACACCGATGTAATAAGAATATCCGACACAAGTCAGAGAAAAAACGCAGTCCTGATGTTATTTGGAATCATTCCAAATAACATCAGGACCGTATCAAATTTACCGATAATTAAAACAATTTGAAATTGACATATTTTTTAGGATTATGCCTCAAGTCTATCAAAATAGAATCAAGACTCATAATCGTAGAATCAAGATGATTATAAAGCCCCTTATCATAAAGCAACATCCCTAATGAAGAATCCTTACTATTCACCTGCGCTGTAATCTGCGAAAGATTATCGGTCGTAGATTTCACATTGTCCATAGTCTCTTTTATCGGCAATTTCTTCAATTCAGCACTTACCGTCTTCAAATCTGCCGATATTTCGTTAAGATTATCGGTTATATCCTTTGTGTTCGACAATACCGGGTCAATCTGTCCGGATGCCGCCGCCAATCTTCCTGACATTACTTCAAGATTTTTAGAAATTCCGTCCAAACGATGTATTGTCCTATTCAAAGCAGGGTCAGCCACCAATGTATCGATGTGAGCCGCTATGCTTGTGAGTTGAGGCAGCAATTTCATCACTTCAGGCAATATCTTAACAGAAATATCGGCCATCAAATCAGGAGCAAGCCCGCCTTCAAGAATATCGTCATTCGTGTAAAAATCATTTCCTGACGCCATATCTATCTTCAACTCAGCAGTGCCGAGCAGACTCGTTGACAACAAGAACTTACTTCCTTTTGTTATTTTCACAGATTCATCAAGATTTATAACAACCAAAACGTGCCCCGGATTGTCATATTGATACTGAAGCTCCGTGACTTGTCCCACCTTCATTCCATTAAGCGTAACTGGAGAAGCCACATTAAGCCCCGACACATTTGTAAATGAAACATTATAAAGGTTGGCGGACTTGAACACATTTATTCCTTTCAGATAATTAATCCCGACAAACAAGACAGCCAGACCTAAAAATAATATCAAACCTATCAGAATCTCTCTTGTGAAAAGCCTTTTCATATCTCAAACTGTTTATTTAATTCTTTTTCCATTATTAAACTCGATAATAAACGCGTCGGGATATTTATCCTTCACGCATTTAAGCAACTTATCCGCAGCGCTCTTTTCGGATGTGGCACCGTATGTATATTTATAAATGCCGCCTTCCTTATAAGAGGAAATCAATCCGCCGTCAAGCCCCTTAAAAAACCGGCTCTTCATTGAGAGCTTCTTTGCGCTCGTAAGGAACTGTACCTTATAAACAACACCGTCACTCCCCGCGTTCAAATCACCGGCCTTTTTTTTCAATTCTTTTTTCGCAATGGGTTTTGCCTCTTTTACGCCCTTCTTATTATTAAAATTACCGCTATAATAATCGCTTGCCTCCTTAAAATCCTTAAAGGCCTTGAATATCGCGCCGGCCAATTCTTTCTGTCCGGAATCAGACGCCAAATATTTTTCCTGCGTAGGATTGCAAATAAAATCCAATTCCACCAACACAGCCGGCATACTTGTTTTGGCCAACACCCAAAAACCGGCCTGACGCACGCCATTGTCCTTCCTGCCCGCTTCCGCAAAATGAGTCTGCACGTAAGAAGCGAAATCGACACTCTGCTCAAGATGCTTGTTCTGATTCAGCTCAAAAATAATATATGACTCTGTTGAATTCGGGTCAAATCCCTGATATTTTGCGGTATAATCGTCTTCCAATTCAATAACCGAGTTCTCGCGCTTCGCCACCTCAAGATTCTCGTCAGAACGATGCAATCCCAAGGTATAAGTCGCTGCCCCATGCACGGTCTTACGATTTTTCGACCTCCGGTCGACAGAATTCGTATGAATGGAAATGAACAAATCACCATGCGCCTTATTAGCTATTTCCGCCCTGTCCTGCAAAGAAATAAAAGTATCATCATCCCTCGTATATACCACTTTCACATCTCCATACTCCTCCTCAATCATATCCCCCAATTTCAATGCCACCCCAAGATTGATAGTCTTCTCGTTGGCCTTAACACCGACAGCACCGACATCCTTTCCACCATGTCCCGGATCAATGACGACAACGAAATCCTTCGGGAAAGCAGCTATCGGACTGAATACAAAAGACAGAGTCAACAGTATATTTAAAAGATTTAATCTCATTACTTTAAATTATGCCACAAAATTAGCACAAAATTATGAATAATAAGCCCGTAACAAAAGGATAAAAATAAACGGCAAAAAGTTGACGCAACCAAATATTCATACTAAATTTAAATCGTTTTTAATTCAAGACATATGAAACTAAAAATCTGCAATTACACATACACTTTAATATTAATAGCCGCCGTGGTTGCATCATGCAAACCGGATGATACAGAGAAAGTTAAGATACACAGGTTCGACATCGAGACTTTCGGCTACCCAACAAAAAGCGCTGACGAAAAGCAAGCTCTGTCGAATAAATACAAGGACGTGATACAGCTATATGTCGACAACATCTACCCAGATTCATTGACTGATGAAACCGCCAAATTGGATACATTTGCCAACTCTGACGCCATAAATTTCTTTTATCCGGAAACGAAACGTCAATTCCCCGATTTAAACGACATCGAAAAAGAGCTGGCCAAAGAGAAATCAGCCCTATCCGACTGTTTTTCAATAGATTTCCCCACAATCTATTCAGCCATCATTCCTTATAACCAATCAATAATACTTAACGACACTGTCGCAATCATCGGATTAAACCATTATTTAGGGGCCGGTTATAAACCATACGAATATTTCCCGGAATATAAACGGCATTTTAAAATCAGGGATAAAATCAAATATGACTTTGCCGAAGCCGTTCTAAAAACACATTTTGAGTATGTCCCAAAAACATCGACACTTATCGAAAAAATGATATATGAAGGGCTCGTCGCTTCTGCTTCTGAAAAGATAGTGCCTGAATATACCGATTCACTTTACTTTTCATTCACCAAGGAAAAATATGACTGGTGCGTCAAAAACGAAAAGCAGATATGGGAACAATTACTCATAGAGGACGTTTTGTATTCTACATCACGCGTATTGCAGTCCGAGTTGCTCGAACCGGCTCCATTCTCAAAATACTTGTCCGTAAATTCGCCCGGACAGGCATGCTGCTGGATAGGGAAACAGATTGTAGAATCATATATCAGCCACAATGGCGGCAGCGTCAAAGATTTATTAAGAAACAATGCATACCAACAAAGCCAAACATTTCTAATCGACTCAGGATATGAAGGACAATAAAAAAATATACGGACTGACAGGACATCCGCTGACCCACTCTTTTTCGAAAGATTTTTTCAACACGAAATTTCAAAAAGAAAAAATCAATGCAGAATACAGGAATTTCGACATCGACGACATTTCTCATTTACCCGGATTGTTGCAAACAAACAAGACAATATGCGGACTTAACGTCACAATCCCTTATAAACAGCAAGTCATGCACATTCTTGACGAGACAGACCATACCGCCGCAAAGATAGGAGCAGTAAACGTAATAAAAATAATCAGGGACAAAGACGGCAAAGCAAAGACAAAAGGCTACAACAGCGACATATTCGGCTTCAGAGAATCGCTACGACCATTATTGGGAGACCATCAACGCAACGCCTTGGTATTAGGGACCGGCGGAGCCTCGAAAGCCGTTGCATTCGTATTGGAAGAACTCGGCATCGGATTCGAATATGTCTCAAGAACAAAAGGCACCGGAAGGATTACATATCAAGATCTAACCGAAGACATTATAAAAAGCCATACCTTAATTGTAAATACGACACCATTGGGAATGTATCCTGACATTACCGGCTATCCAGCCATTCCTTACCAATATATAACGAAGCGACATTTATGTTTCGACCTGATATACAATCCCGAAGAAACACTATTCCTGAAATACTCAAAAGAGCATGGCGCTTCCATAAAAAACGGTATGGAAATGCTGGAATTACAAGCATTGGAAGCTTGGAGAATCTGGAACACATAACACCATACGATGCGCTTGTCATTACCAGAATCTCCATTTATCAGAATAGCTGTTCCACTAATAGCCGGAATCACGCTCTACAACTGTGCCAATTTACCGACACTGGTACCCGCTTTAATATTGCTGATTCCGGCAATAATGCTGTATGTAACGGTAAATGCTATCAAAAACCTGTCAATCAGATACAAAATCAACGGCCTATACCCCATCATATTCTTTTGCCTATATGTCTCAGCCGGATGGATTCTTGCGTATGCCAACCGCCCGCCAACATTAAACAAAGAGCTTCTGAACCACAAACTTTTTCTTGTTGCGGACATAAAATCAATCGAACACAAGAACGTCACTACAGACATAATTTCCGAATGCAATATCGAGGGGCAATATCTTCCGCTCATCATCACATTGCGAGGCAACGACTACAAACTACGGCCGGGCGACCGCATCTGCTGCCATTCCGAAATAGAGCGAATCAAATCATCAACCGTCCCGGAAGCGTTCGACTACGCTTCATATATGAGGCATAAGGGATTCAGCTACCGCACATTTGTAGATAAAGGCAATTACTCAAAAATCGGACATCATGACAATCTGCAAACAAAATCATTAGAAATAAAAAATTCCATAATCAGCCACTTGCTTCAAACGCACCTGAACCATAGAACCATAAATTTCATAATCGCAATCCTTACCGGCAACGATGATTACATTTCAGACGAGACGCGGGAATCTTTCTCGCAATCAGGTCTTGCCCACATACTTGCCGTAAGCGGCCTGCACATAAGCATTATCGGGCTACTCATAGCATTTTTCCTGAAGCCGTTGGACTATGCCGGATTCCGGAACATCAGGTTGACACTATCAATCCTGTCAATATGGGCTTTCACCTATATAATAGGTATGCCGCCATCTGCCTGCCGTGCTGCAATCATGACCACATTCCTGTTAGTCGCAATCATTCTCCACAAAAAGCATAACATAATGAACGCCTTAGCGGCATCTGCCGTATTTATCCTCATTTTAAATCCATATTCCCTATATAATGTAGGCTTCCAGCTAAGCTATTTATCAGTTGCCGGCATAATATTATTCGCCGACAAACTCACCTTGTTCCGAAACAACAAATTTGTCAACAAAATAACCGCCGTAATCTCCGTGTCGATAGCGGCGCAATTAGGAACAGCCATCGTTGCAATCTACTACTTCAACATGCTATCCCTTACATTCCTAATCGGAAATACAATAGTAGTCCCGATACTCCCGGTATTTATGCTACTTTCCATAATAATCATCGCATTTTCTTACATTGGAATAACGGTCGGATGTCTTGACAGAGCTACAGATATCCTATATGATTGTTTTATAGGCATATCGGATTATTCGAACAGCATACCGTATTCATTAACCGACAATATATGGATAGACGGAACAACCGCCGTATGCCTGTCAGCGGCAATTTTACTAATCGGGCTATGGCTAAACACGGAGAAAAGGCAACAACGCAAAACAATGCTATACCTGTCAATAATAGCGGCATTCACAGGCTGTCTGCACCTGACTCTCCAGAACAAGACCCGCATGGAGGAAGGCATATTCCTAACGGACGGTTATTCATCAACCAACATAGTATATTATTGCAACAACAGGGCGTTCGTAATGAACTCAAAGAACGACACTTCAGAAATCACCTCCTTCATAAACGCCAACAGACGTTTTTTCATCAAACACAGGACAGACAGCATAATCAAAATAAACGGCCAGTACCATGACAATACCGTCTATGCCGACTACCCATATATATGCATCCGCGATAAGCGATTCGCATTCGCGACAGGCAATATAAACAAGAGACAAGCCAAAAGAACAAAGACCGAGCTGGATTATCTCATCATCACGAACAATTATTATAATGACATAAAATCACTGAATGGCTGCTATACGTTTTCCCAAATAATAATACCTAACGAAATATACGACCCTGCCCATTTCATCACCGAATTAGGAAACAGCGATTACATAAGGCTGTCAGAGCAAAACCTCCACATACATTTCAGATGACACGGCCACTGCATACATACGTACGGACATAGTACGCCTCATCCATATCGCTAACTATCACACCTTTACTCGACGATGAATGTATGAATTTTCCGTCTTTCAAATATATCCCCACATGGTTAATACGTTTTTTACTACTGCCAGTTGCAAAAAACACCAAATCGCCAGTCCGTAATTCATTCTTAGAAACCTTCTTGCAATTATTTTCCATAATCTGGGCGGAATTGCGGTACAGCCGCTTTCCGTAAACATCTTCAAATATATTCACGACCAATCCGGAACAATCAACTCCCTTTCTAGTATTACCGCCATACTTATATGGAACGCCCAACCATTCTGCAGACCGATTGAACAATAGTATGTCATCCGATTTTGAGACTTGTATTTTCAGCTTCTCCGAAAGGGATTCATAATCATTTCCTCCATGCAACTCCGTCGTATAGCCATGCCCCCCTTTGCTAACATTTTTGGAAGACTTACACCCCGAAAAGGCACACACGACTATCACTAAAGTCATTAAATATAAATAATTTACCCGCATACTTTTAGTTTAAAATTTTCCCTAAAGGTACACAAAAAAACGGCGGGATACCAAATGTCCCGCCGTTTTACATACCATTCCACTATTTATTTCTCCGGATTTTCCTGTTTTTCTTCCGTTTCCTCTGATTCCTGAGCCACAAATTCTGTTATTCCAGCATTTACCAATGTATTATACCAAGAAATAACCTTCTTTATGTCTGTGAAATAAACTCTTTCCTGATCATAGTCAGGCAGCACCTCCTCAAAGAAAGCGTGCAATTGCTCGTTTGTTTTATATAATGAAGCATCAAGCGTTTTACCCTCTTTCTTATATATAGTGTCAAAAACATTGCTCAAAGGCACTTCTTCCTTGTTGGTATAGATTGCAATGTCGCCCAACGACACAACTTTGTCATGGGCGTATGCCGGCATACGTTTCTTCGTCTGCAGCGACTCTACAATAAGCATATTCTTGCCTTGCGAAACAAGTCTGTAGAGACCGGGCTTGCCTGATATCGATAAGATATTTTTAATCATAGCTTTTGAATTTATAAATTACAAAATTTCCGGCAAAGATACAATTTCTTTTCCGTTAAAAGCGCACTAAACATATTAAAATAATTGCAGCAACGAGTCAATTTGCGGAATGATTGCCATATCCCCATTATTATCAATACTGTATACCGGCAATCCTTTGAACACCACGCCATCATTTTGCATAGCCATTCTGTCCAATACCGCTTTCCTCGTCAGACCATTCCTCCGCTCCACACGGGAAATCCTTGTTTCCTTATCAGCACAGACGGCCAATACGGCATCAACCACATCCACCAGTCCACTTTCCTTAAGGATAGCAGTTTCAACAAACGACAGGGATGATTTCTGCGCAGAATACCACTTCAACACATCATTCACAACCGCAGGATGTACTATTCCGTTCAACTGTTCCAAAGCCGCGCCATTGCCAAAGACCAACCCCGCAAGTTGTTTTCTGTCGATTATTCCATCCTGCACGACGCAATCTCCGAAAACCTCTTTCAATTTTGCTTTTATCTCCGGAGAATTGTCCATAAGCGATTTAGCCATGGCATCACAGTCGTAGACAGGAAATCCCATAACCCTCAAGACATCCGACACTACACTTTTCCCGCTTCCGATTCCGCCGGATATGGCAACAAGTTTCTTCATCTGCGCTCTATTATATATTCCACGCTGTCGTTCTCCAACTTAATATTCTTATATGCCTCAGGAGCCGATTCAATCCTTACAGGCAATTTGGCAGACGCCCCTATGTCTTTATAGTCGACAGCAGCCTCGAACCGTTCGTCAGCCAACACATTATAAAGGCTCATAGGCAATAAATACGACGCACTGACTACTGACGGGAAAACCATCACAGTAACACCATCAGGGACATTTTTGACCGACACCGGAATTGAAGAGCGTTTCATCACAAGCGGCTCGACAGGCAGAACTACATTGACAGAATCAGGAACAACCTTTACATCCTGAATCTTTTGCAGCGACACCTTGAGGTTCAACGAGTCGGTCAGGTTCCGGCTTACTATTTTCTCGGTACTGACAGCAACAATTCCATTTAAATGCATCGCATCAGAATAGATAGTCACGGAATCCGGTGTAGCCATAGGCTTGCCGTTTACGACATACTGGAAATTTGCCGTATAATCGCCAATGACCGCCACGGGAACTTTCTTACCGGGCAGAGAAGTATATTTAATTGACAAATATTCAGGAGAAAAAGACACGATATTGGCATTCGTCCCGAATTTATCAACCAACAAATCCGCCAATTCCTGCTTTGATATTTTCAATAAATCATTCCCGTTAGAATAATTTTTGAAATCAACCACTATCTCCGGAATCTCCCCGACCAAATACTTAAGCAACATATAGCCATGGCTCCTTACCGCCACATTGAACTCAGAAGGATAATCATTTATTATGGTCACATTTTCCGGAATCCCGGCAATCCTGAATTTCACATGGTAATTATACTGCACGAAATTGTTCAATGCAAGTATAGCCCAAAACACGAACGAAATTATGACAAACACGAGATACAACAACACATCCCTCCCTCTTGCAGAAGAAAAGAAATCCCTGATTTCAGTGATTTTATCCGTCTTTAGCCTCATAATTTCTTTTTATCAAAAAGCCATTCAATGAACATCGGCGTTCATGAATGGCCCTATATCGGAACTAACCGTTTCTTATCAGTTACTTTTGAGCCTGAGCCTGTGACGCATCAGCCGCAGAAGGGTATACAGAACCCTTATCAATCCTGATTTTCACATTATCGGCAATTTCAAGAACGATGTACGTATCTTTAACCTCTTTGATTTTGCCATAGATACCACCGGCTGTTATGACTTTGTCGCCAACCTGCAAAGCCTCGCGGAATTTACGTATTTCTTTCTGCTTCTTTGATTGCGGACGAATCAAAAAGAAATAAAAAATCACAATCAACAACACGATGAACAATATGTTCATCAAACCTGCGCTGCCTGTTCCTCCAGCCTGCTCCAATAAAATTGAATTAAGTTGCATATAACTATTGATTTTTAATTTGTTTTTGCAAAGATATGATTTTACTCTTTATTTCTGCAATTTACCCTCACTTTTTAGATAATTTATAATAGGGATTAAAATCCCGTTAATAAATTGTCCGCTCTTGGCAGTGCTATAGTCCTTGGCAATCTCCACGTACTCGTTGATTGTTACCACAATAGGCACCGACGGCACATAGAGCAACTCTGTTATGGAGACCAACAAAATCACCACATCCATAAACGCAAGCCTGTCGGTTTCCCAAGAATCTTTCTGTACGAACATATCAATCCATTTCATATATTCGTCCATATTGGCTATCGAGCGGGTGTACAATATATCTGCAAACTCCCTATCCTCATCATCCTTATACTTCGGAAGCAAGTTTTTGTAATCGCCCTGACCGAATTTTCGTATAGTTTTAAGCACAAATGTGCCTACCGTGTTCAAGTCGTCGTTCCAATAAACAGACTTTTCTTCAAGAGCATCGGTCAAATCGTCGTCGAGAAATACAATCTTCTTCAAGAGTTGTCTCCAAAATTCGGCATCTTCTTCAAATGTGGAATTTTCTTTCGACATATACTCCCCATATATTTCCGAATTCAAGATTTTATCAAGAACAAGTCTCAGATACACTTCGCAGTCACTCCAAGACAAGCTGTTGTCCTTGACAAATTCCTGCAACGGCTCACAAGATTCCAGTGTCTTTACAAATGAATTGTCTATAAACTTAGTATTAGGGAAAAGATCTTCTTTAGTGGGTAAATATTTATTTTTTGCAGCATCAAGCCTTTTTTCTTGCAAACGAGTCAGTTCTACAGGAAGAAGCAACAAATAATAATAAAGCTCATACGCTTTATCCAAACTTTTTTCATATTCCGTTTTTGCGTCAGATAAAGTCTTGGACGATTTACTTATCAAATAAGAATAAACCATCTGCACGGCCTTTATTCTGATGAGAATTCTGTTTATCATTGTACTACTTTTAAATTTACGGTGCAAAATTACGTTCTTTTATCGGATTTGGCAAATACGTCATAATCCGCGCTGCCTGACAACTTCATATATCAAGACACCGGCTGCCACCGAGACATTCAGAGAGCCGATTTTACCTTTCAACGGGATAGCTGCCAAATTGTCGCATTCACGCAAATTCTCGTTTGAAATGCCCGACTCCTCCGACCCCATTATGATTGCTGTCGGCACAGTGTAGTCGAACGTCGTATATACGGAACTACCTTTCTCCGTTGCGCCGACAACCGTGATTCCGCTATTCTTCAAATAACGTATTGCCATTCTCAGACTTTTCACCCTCACGACAGGAATATGCAACAACGCGCCCGCCGAAGTTTTCACAGAATCGGCATTTACAGATACGCTGTTCGTTTCCGGAATGATTATGGCATCGACACCCGCACATTCGCACGTCCTTGCAATCGCGCCGAAATTCCGCACGTCTGTTATTCCGTCCAACACTATGATGAACGGCACCTTGCCGTTCTCGAATATTTCCGGAACAACATTATCAATCTCTGCATAAGTCACAGGTGACAGAAAAGCCACCACTCCCTGATGGTTTTTCCGTGTTATTCTGTTAAGCCTTTCCACCGGGACCTTTTGGCACAATACTCCATATTCCCTCATGACAGCTTGCAATTCAAGGACAAGTTCTCCTGACAAATCTTTCTTCATCAAGACTTTATCTATATCCTTTCCAGCCTTTATCGCTTCGATTACGGCTCTTATTCCAAAAATATAATCAGAAGTGTTTTTATTGTAAATCATAAATTCAGTAATGATTTTGCGTTATTCATAGCGGCATCGTCTATTTTAGAGCCACTAAGCATTCCCGCGATTTCTCTAATACGTCCTTCCTTGTCCAATTCTCTTATATTTGTGACAGTCGAATCTCCGACATCCTCTTTATACACCTTATAATGATGCGTTCCCAAGGCAGCCACTTGCGGCAAATGCGTGATTGTTATCACTTGTATCCGCATAGATATGTCCTTCATCATCTGCCCGATTTTATTAGCTATATCCCCGGAAACACCTGTATCTACTTCATCGAAAATGATTGAAGGCAATTGTATTTTTTCTGCAATTATGGATTTTATGCAAAGCATCAGCCTCGATATTTCGCCGCCTGAAGCCGTGCGCTCGACAGGCATCAACTCTTGGTTCTTATTGAATGAGAAAAGGAAACGGATTTTATCCTGTCCGCTCTTCTCATAGCCTGACCGTACAAAATCCACTTTACACAAAAGATTCTTCATGCCCAACGGAATAGCAGTATGCATCAGTTTCTTGGAGAATTCCTCTGCAGCGGCTTTCCGTACAGACGTCAGCTTATCAGCGGCAATTGCAAGAGCACCTTTGACACCCTCCATCTGTTTCTCCAGCCCAGATATTTCCTCGTCAGAATTTTCTATTTCAAACAACGATTTCTCAAAGCCCGCTTTTATTTCAGCCAATTCCGTCACATCTTTTGCGTGGAAACGCTGCAACAATGAATATACGGCGTCAAGCTGGTCGTTTATCCTCTCCAATTCTTCCGGGTCGTCATTCAGTGTATCAATATAATCGCTAAGAGTAGATAAAATGTCTTTCGCCTCGATATAAATATTATCAATGCGCTGTGACAAGCCTTTCGACTCGTCGAACACATCGTTCAAGCGTCCTATCTGCTGCCCCAGATAAGACAAACTGGAAACAATCGAATGGTCGTCATTTCCCAAAACGGAAACAGAATTCCACAAATGTTCTTTTATTTCAGAAACATTCTCGAGAGTAGTCCTCTCTTTTTCCATTTCATCGACACTTTGCTGGTCAAGATTGACTGATTCGAACTGCCTCAACTGGAACCGCAGATAATCCTCGTCAGCTTTATTCTTTTCAATCCGCGCCTTTGTCGCTTCAATCAGCTTTCCAAGTTTGTTGTACCTGTCATATATTTCCGCATATTCTTTCTTCAAGACTTCGTCTGAAGCAAGTCCGTCGATAATGTCCAACTGGTATGCCGGGCTAAGAAGCAATGCATTGCTATGCTGCGAATGTATGTCGATTAGGCGGGAAGCAAATTCCGCAAGTACCGACAAAGTTACCGGAGTGTCATTGACGAAAGCCCTTGACCTGCCGTTAGGAAGGAGTTCCCTTCGCAATATGCAATCTTCACCGCCGGAATCCAAATCATTCTCATCCAAAAGCGTATCGATACCATATCCGTCAACATTGAAAACAGCCTCCACTACGGTTTTCTTGTCCGAATTGCGTATGGATTTCATATCCGCGCGCTGTCCTAAAAGGAGTGACAAAGCCCCCATTATGATCGACTTTCCAGCTCCGGTCTCTCCAGTTATTATGGACAAACCGCCATCAAGAGAAATCTCGATGCTGTCAATCAACGCATAATTAGATATAGCAAGACGCTTCAGCATATTAATTATTCTTTTGCTCTTCTTTTATTTGGTTAAGCCGTTGAGTTTCTGTCGGATATAACGAATACAGCAATTCATACACCGACTGCCTCTCGCTTTGATTGGATTTCGAATAGACATTCACCAACTCGTCCAATTTAGCGTCCTTAAACATAGACAAAGCTACCGACATCGGCGCTACTTCATAAACTTTTTTCAGGATATCCAACGACTGCGTAATCACCGCCTTGCCCTTGTCAGGACTCAAAACCATCTCGTCAAGCCCCTTGCGGTGATAATTATATACCAAAGTACGCATCTCTTTTGTAGCGTTATCAGTAAATGCGCTCAATACCGCGCTACGGTTTTTGTTGTCCTCGAAAGCTTTCCAACCGCTTTCGCCGGAACTTTGCGCCAAAGTGACGACATTAGCGGCCTTTTCATAATAAAAGTCGCCTCCATTAGGAGAAAAGCTGTCGAAATCCATCGCCAGAATAAAATATGCATAAAAATTCAGAATGGCGGTCAGATTGCTTTCCATCGTGTTTTCTGAAAACACCAAAGGCTCATTCTCCTGATATTCAAACTCTATATTCGAATCCTTGAAATTAATCAGTGTCGTAGTATACGAACTGTTATAGACAGGACGAGTCGACTGCACCTGCAAATCGCCCGACATAGTCGTACCGTCATAATTGCTAATCGTAAAGAACAACTTGCATTCTATACGCTCATTGGCAAGAAACTGGGCATTTCCCCACTGGTTGTTGTTCATATACTCCATGATAGCGCTTTGCAAAGTAGTAAACACACTTTTGTCAGTCCCGGTTATTTTATCGGAATTTATCTCGACAGAACAATTAAGTTCCTGAGCGGATGCCATCTGTACGGCAAAAAATACTATCAAGACACGAAAAAAACATTTAAGTATTGTCATATCCGCTGCTTTAGAAAATCGATAATATCCTTCGCCACCTCTTTTTTTGATTTTAGTCCATAACCATGCTGACTACCGTCACGGGCAATTATTGTCACCTTGTTTGTATCGACACCAAAACCGGCGTTTTTATCAGCCAACGAATTAAGGACAATATAATCGAGGTTTTTCCGTATAATTTTGTCCTTGGCGTTGTCAACCGCATTGTCGGTCTCAAGCGCAAATCCCACCAGCAACTGATTTTTTTTGATTTTTCCCAGTTCAGCCGCAATGTCGGGATTTTTCTTTAACTTCAGCACCGGCACTTCTTCCTTTTCCCTTTTTATCTTATGCTCAAAGTATTGTTCAGGGGCGTAATCGGCCACTGCGGCACACATAATAGCGACATCACAACTGCCAAATTCACGAATAGCGGCATCACGCATCTGCAAAGCTGATTCCACTTTTACAATCTCCACTTCCCGCCGATTGCACGTGATTCCCACAGGCCCGCTAATCAGCACCACATCCGCGCCACGCCTTGCGCACTCCTCAGCAATGGCATAACCCATTTTCCCGGAAGAATAGTTTCCAATGAATCTAACAGGGTCTATTTTCTCGTATGTAGGCCCTGCAGTCACCATGATTTTCTTTCCGGTCAAATCCTTATCATAGTTGAAAAAATCGTCGATAACCGAGAATATGACCTCAGGCTCCTCCATCCGTCCTTTTCCTATAAGATGGCTTGCAAGCTCCCCGGCCTCAGGTTCTATGATATGATTGCCATAACTCTTCAAAAGCTCTATGTTTCTTGCCGTCGAAGGATGCGCGAACATATCCAAATCCATCGCGGGAGCGATAAACACCGGAGCTTTTGCCGACAGATATGTGGTGATAAGCATATTGTCAGCAACCCCATTGGCCATTTTTGCAATGGAAGACGCTGTCGCAGGAGCTATCACCATGGCATCCGCCCATAACCCCAAATCCACATGGCTGTTCCATACTCCTGTATTGGCCGTGAAAAAATCACTGATTACAGGCTTGCCGCTCAAAGCCGACAACGTGACCGGTGTGATGAACTCTTTACCCGACGGTGTGATGACGACTTGCACCTCCGCCCCTGCCTTCACGAACAGTCTCAATAAAGAGACCGACTTATAGGCTGCAATTCCGCCCGTGATACCTAATATGATATGCTTGCCTTTAAGCATTTATTTCATTCTAAGTTTTATGTTTGTCAACACATTTTTTGTGTTTTGCGGGAAATCGCCCTGCATCATCCACCCGAAATAACCGCTGTCGCGCTTTAGAACTTCCTCGACAGGCTGCCCTTTGTACTTGCCGAAATTAAAGACCTCTACATTATTGTCATTCAATATGATTCTCCCGGCAAGGTCGACATTGCGGTTCTGTGAAGAAAATTTCGAAAGGAAATCAACGTCGTTCTCAAGATTCGGATAGCGGTCAAGCTGGGCTTGAAGCACTTCATACGTCGCTTCCGTATCGGCATTGGCGGAATGCGCGTTGTCCAAATCCTTATCGCAATAGAATTTATATGCCGCCGTAAGCGTGCGTTGCTCCATTTTATGGAAGATTGTCTGTATGTCGATGAATTTCCGCTTTGAAATGTCAAAATCGACACCGGCACGCAGAAATTCCTCCATCAGCAACGGTATGTCGAACCGGTTGCTGTTGAATCCCGCGAAGTCGCATCCTTCAAAATCCTTGGCCAACGTCTTTGCTATCTCCTTGAACAAAGGCTTGTCTTTCACATCCTCGTCGGTAATATGATGCACAGCCGTAGCCTGCTCCGGTATATGCATACCGGGATTCACACGTATTGTCTTCCTGACATCAGAGCCGTCAGGCAAAACCTTTATATACGACAGTTCTACAATCCTGTCCTTAGTTATATTGATGCCGGTGGTCTCCAAATCAAAGAATACCAACGGCCTACGCAAATTCAGCTTCATTTCTACAAAGAAGGAATCATCATTGGCATCAGCAATACGAGCAAATCCTCATTCTCCTTTTGCTCAACAGGAAGGAACAGTCCCGGACGGGCAGGGTCGGATATCTTGATAAGAATATTATCGACACCAACATTATTAAGCACTTCTATGATTTTATCCTTATTAAATCCCATAGAAAGGCTTTCGCCGGAATATTCGCACGACAGGCATTCTTCGGCCGATGTAGAATATTCCACATCCTGAGCCTTGATGAATATGTTATTATCGGAGAATTGCAATTGAACCAAACCGCCGTCGGTAGCAAATATGCCGACACGCTTTATCGCATTCAGCAATAGCTGGCGGTCGACAGTTATCTCGTACGGATTGTTCTGCGGTATAACGGCATTGTAATTCGGATATTTTCCATTTATGAAACGGCAAATCAAAGTATATGTTTCCGTCTCGAACGAAACGCTTTTAGAATCAAAAGCGACCTTTACATCTCCATCCTCTTTTGCAAGAATGCTCGACAATATGCTTGCAGGCTTGGTCGGCAATATGAACGACCCTTCGACACCCGGTTTTACACTGCTATTGATATAGCGCACCAACTTATGGGTATCGGAAGCCACAAATACGATAGAATCAGGCTTGATGTCCCAAAGGATACCCATCATTATCGGGCGCATCGTATCCGTGCCGGCAGCAAACACCGTCTTGTCGATGCTTTTCGGAATTTCGCTTGCAGGAATGAGCATTTCGTATTTTTCCTCTCCCGACTCTTCCATCTGCGGGAACTCATCGCCATCGACACCTACAAACTTGTAATCGCCGTTCTGATATTGCAAATGTATCTCGTAAGTTTCCTCGTTGATTTCAAACGTCACGCCTTGATCAGGCAATTCCTTCAACAAATCAAGTATTCGTTTTACATTCAAGGCAAACGAGCCTTCGCCTTCCGCGTCAAGCAGTTCTATGCGGGCAATGACTGTATTCTCCTTGTCCGTTCCAGTCACGACCAAGATGTTATTCTTCAAAGAGAACAAGAAATTGTCAAGTATAGCAATAGCATTTTTTGAGCTAACAACCTTATTGACAGCCGACAAATGTGCAAGTAGAGTCTTGCTCGAAATAGTGAATTTCATATCTGATATTTTTATTTATTCTAAATTGTACATCAATGCAAAGATAGTGAAAGTCAAGAGCAGAAACAAATGAAAACGGAGTTTTCAATTTGATTATGCCGAGACGCACCCTATCTTATTCAAAGATGGAGAAAGTCAGGAGCAAAAGCAAAATTAATTATCTCCCTGATGTCCCGGACGCCTCCTCAAACATACCGAATCGTCATTTATATCTATCCGGCCTCTTTTATACAGGAATCCAAGAGCTTTCTTAAAGTCTTTCTTACTACATTGGAACACTTCTTTAATGTCTTCCGGTGACGAAGAATCCGTAAGCGGCATCTTTCCGCCATTATCGCTCAGATAACCGGAAATTCTGTCTACCAACGAAAACACCCGGTCGCCACTGCCTCTGATGGTAACATCGACCTTACCGTCGTCCCGGATATTCTTCACATATCCTTGCAACCTGTCGCCCGGATAAATTGGGTCGAACAAATCATTATTATAAATCAATCCCCAAAACAGATTATCGACAATCACCTTGAAGCCTAAATCTGTTTTTTGCACGGCAAGCAAGTCCACCGTGTCGTTGACATTATATTTCGGAATCTTATTCCCCACATATTTGTTCAGCTTCGTAGAGCCGACTATACGCTTCGACTCATGGTCGAAATAAGCGTATACCACACATTTGTCACCCACCTTTATGGGTGTCTGCTGCTCCCTGAACGGCACTAAAAGATCCTTCAGCAAGCCCCAGTCCATAAAAGTGCCGAACCTCGTCGACGAGACAGCCGTCAGCATACCGAACTCCCCTACCTCGATAAGCGGACGTTCTGTAGTGGCTATTATCCTGTCTTCCGAGTCAAAGTAGACAAAAGCCTCAACTTCGCCGCCATCTGCCAATCCTTCCGGGACATATTTCCGCGGCATAAGAATCTCACCGTATTCTCCACCATCCAAATACACACCGAAATCCACTGTCTTCACGACTCTAAGATTATTGAACTTACCTATCCTCAGCATATAGAAATCATATTTGATGCAAATATACATAATTATATCCATTCAATAATCCATAAATAAATTTTGGCCTATCAAAGATTATTAATAATTTTACATTATCAATGGACACAACCATCGAAACCTTAACAAAGGCACTTATATGAATAAATTCAAGATAAAACCGGCAACCATAGCCGTTGCCATGATACTGGCATTCACAGCCTCCATAATTTCAGGCTGCAATGATGCCGGAAAAAATAATCCGAGCAAAGACGACGGTTGTCTGGAATTGGACACACTGTCATACACCGATTCAATAACCGACGCCGCCGGAAACGAAATCACGGCATATACATACGCCGTGATGCCATCATCTGCGGACGGTTCAGAAAATCAAAGACAAACAATCCTCTTGTTGATAAAAAACATTTTCGACATGGACAATGATTCGCTGATGCTTCCGGAAGCCATAAAAAAATATACCTCCGGAATACTCGACATCTACCGTAACGACATTGCGGCACCTTCAAGCACGAATCAAAAGACCAAATACAGAATAACAAACATAATCGCCCCCACATATAGAAGCGACCGGATATGGTGTTTCCTCAAAACATCGGAAATGGAGAAAAACGGCAAGCAAAGAATACTGACAAGCCGTTATTATTCATTTGAGGCACAAACAATGGAAAGAATAAACCTGACAGACATTTTCAACGACAAAGATATCAGCATTGTCAGCGACTTGCTAAAAAAACGCCTGATACAACAAGAAAAAGTAAGCGACCAATCGCAATTGATTGAATTAGGATATTTCAACATCGACAATTTATCGGCAAGCAACAATTTTTATTTTACCGACAAAGGAATAGTATTCTGTTACGAACCCTTTGAAATAGCCTGCTATGCCATAGGGAAAGTTGAAATAGAGCTTGACTACAATGTCTTAAAACCGTATATCAGGCAAGATTTCCACAGCAATTTATTCTCTTAATCAACACCGAAAATGGATGAGATTTTAAAATACTTCAAGAATTTGTCGCCAGAACAAATACGGCAATTCAAAGAATTAGGGATACTGTACCCTGATTGGAATGCAAAAATCAATGTCATTTCAAGAAAAGACATTGGCAATTTATATACCAACCACGTGCTTCACTCATTGGGCATCGCCAAATTTACCGACTTCAAAGACGGCTCATACGTGCTTGACTTAGGAACAGGAGGAGGATTTCCGGGAATCCCTCTTGCCATCCTGTTTCCTGAAACCAACTTTCTGCTAATCGACAGAATCGGGAAGAAAATAAATGTCGCAAAAGACATTGCGGACAGAATAGGTCTGAAAAATGTAGATTTCCGGCATTGCGACATCGCCGAAGTGAAAGAGAAATTCGATTTTGTCGTGTCGCGCGCTGTAATGCAGCTCGACAGTCTTGTAACGTCCGTCAGGAACAAAATCAAGCCATCGTGCATAAACAGCATCCCAAACGGATTAATATGCCTCAAAGGCGGAGAGCTAAACGAAGAATTGTCTAAAATAAGACAAGAAAAAATTATTACCAATCTGTCGGAATACTTTGAGGAAGAATATTTCTCCACAAAAAAAATAATTTACATACCACTCCCCTAACATAAAAAAGATGCTTACCATAAAGAAATTAATCTTCAACCCTTTCGGGGAAAACACATACATAGTATGGGACAAGTCGAAAGAAGCAGCAATAATCGACCCGGGAATGATGTCTGATTATGAAAATTCCGCAGTTTTAAAATTCGTGACAGACAATCAGTTGAACCTCCGCCATTTAATAAACACGCACGCGCATATCGACCACATTGCGGGAAACGGATTCATAAAACACACATTCGGATTAAAATCCGAATGCAACAAAGAGGACGAATATTTAGCAAAGCACGTATGCGAACAAGCCCAAATGTTCGGACTCAGGTACAATGGCAATCCGCTTTCAATCGACATACATCTGAACGACAATGACACTATAAAAATAGGAGATGAAAACCTCTCTGTGATATATGTCCCGGGGCATACCAAAGGGCATATAGCACTCTACTGCCGCCAATCAGACTGCGTATTTACCGGCGACGCGCTTTTCCGGCAAAGCATCGGCAGAACCGACTTGCCGGGCGGGGACTATGCGACTTTGATACGCAGCGTAACCGGGAGGCTTATGAATCTACCGGAAACAACTACAATCTATCCCGGGCATGGGGAAAACAGCACAATCGGTTTTGAAAAGGCAAACAATCCTTACATCTAAAAGAGCATTCTATCTTTTGCGCCTGAATTTGTCGCGCAACCGCCGCAATGCAGCATACAACTTATAACCGGCAAAGACATACGCAAAAAGATTTTTATAAGAGTAAACCGCCGAAAATGTTTTACCCAGCCTGTTTTGAGACACAGACGTAAACATTCCGTCTTTCATGGCTTGTATGCGCTCTTTCTGCATTTCCAAGCGCAAGAGCGTAATAGCTTTTTGATATTGGATTTCATCTATCGTATATCCGCGCCATTTTTCCATAGTGCCCTTTTTCCCTTCCATAAAATTCATTTTTTATCAAGAAAGATTTTAGAGACTAACCGGCATATCGGATTGACAATCAGCGATTTCTTAAACACAACCACCAATACGCCCAATACTATATATACAACAGCTATTATCACATACGACAGAGGCATCCCTATCATTTGGCCGATATACGACTGCAATGCCGATGTAAGATAAAACAATGCAATAAGCGCCAACACCGTAACAATAAGCGCAACTGCTATTGCCGACAGCAGCAATGACAACTTCTCCACCCCGGTAAGCTTATAATAATCAGCTTTCAGGGACAGATACTTTTTCAACTCGGAAAAGAGTGTCTTATATGTTCCATCATTCAATGCCATAGACTCCAAAACATATATAGCAAGCAGCAATGCCGACGCATCACTGCCCGCTATAATTCAATTAATTTACTGGTTATCCGCCTCGTCTGAAATTTCTTCCACCAATTTCTCCACCTCGTCATCAGAGAAATCAATGCCCTTCGATTTCAACAAAGCTTTGATTCTGGCTCTCGTGTCCACACCTTTCTCCGGCGCAAAAAGGAGAGCTATCGAGGCTCCGACAAGCGCGCCTCCCAAAAAAGCTGAAATAATACCTACACTCTTATTCATAATAATATCTATTGATTACAGTTCTTTTGAAATTTCCTCAGTCAACTCATCCAACTGGTCTTTTTTCAATTTAATTTTCTTAGACCTCAGATAGTCTGCAATTTTTGCACGCATATCCGAACCTTTTTCAGGCGCAAACAATAAACCTACAGCAGCACCGGCGATTACGCCTCCTACAACTGCTAAAATCACATGCAACGGTTTCATAACTTTAAGTTTTAAATTTATAGTATAACATTGCCGACTTCTCTTTTGTTCACGCCACTGGGCAATTTTTTTTAAAAAGCGGAACTTATCATGCTTGTTATAATCGGTTTCAGCCCGCTCACAAAACATTCCACAGCAAGCACCATCAAAATCAACCCCATAAGACGCATCATCACATTAAGACCTGTTTCACCCAAATAGTTCACCAGCCTCGAAGACACCCTTAATATCACGTATGCCAAAAGGAATATCAGCCCTATGATACCGACCAATATCACCTTCTTCCACATTTCCACGGCATCTTCCATCAAAATGATTCCGTTTGCAATGACACCCGGCCCGCATAATATCGGTATGGCCAACGGAGTGATAGATATGTCGTCGGAATACTCCTTGATTTCTTCGGCAGCCACTTTCACCCTCGGAAATTTCGCCTGAAGCAAATCATATCCTATCTTGAATATTATGAAACCTCCGACAATCCTGAAACCATTTGTCGATATTCCGAAAAACTTGAATAAGAACTGACCGCATACCGTAAATGCCACAAGTATAATGAAAGCCACAAAAGTAGACTTCTTGGCAATCCTCGCGCGCTCCTTATCGTCGAGGCTTTGAGTCATCGTCAAGAACACCGGCATAATGCTCAAAGGATTGACCAGCGTGAAAAACGACGTGAAACAAAGCAGTCCGTATGTAAAAAACTCGTTATTCATAACTACAAAAATGGCAGCGAGCTTTCACCCTCTGCCATCTATATATCCACCACATCAAAGAGTGTGCTGAAACTCCGATAAACAGGATTTGAGAATTCCTCCACTTTTGTAATCCTCCGGTCTTTCGACTTCCTTACGGAATGAGGCCCGCCATTAGAGAAAGAATTTGTCTCGGCATTTCATATAATTTGATGAGTTTCCCAATCTGCTTTGATGTGGGGTAATTTCTTCCTCTTTTATCTACTGCAAATATAATTATCAGCTTTCAGTTATCCAAATTTTTTGTCATAAAAAAAGCCCCCTTTTCAGGAGGCTTTAAAATATCCACGCCTTTTTAAGCGTTTTTAACCTTATCTACAATAGCTTTGAAAGCTGCAGGATTGTTAACAGCCAAATCTGCCAACACTTTACGGTTGATTTGGATGCCTGCCTTATGAATCAATCCCATCAACTTCGAATAAGAAAGATCTTCCAAGCGCGCGGCAGCATTGATACGCTGAATCCACAAAGCGCGGAAGTTGCGTTTTTTGTTCTTACGGTCACGGTACGCATAAGTCAAACCCTTTTCCAAGGTGTTCTTAGCGACAGTCCATACATTCTTACGGCAACCGTAATAGCCTCTCGTAAGTTTTAAAATTTTCTTTCTCTTAGCTCTTGATGCTACGTGATTTACTGATCTTGGCATTTTGTTTTGTTTTTTGAGCGTTAGCGGCAAAATTTGCACTTTCGTTGCTAAACACTCCGGTTAATAAATTCAATAAAATCTCTGTAATTAAAAGTAAATAAAGATTGCTTATCTCATAGCCAACAAGCTACGCACATTCTTTCTGTCGGCAGAAGAAATCACCGTGAAGTGACCCAAATTTCTTTTCTGCTTTTTTGTCTTTTTAGTCAAAATGTGACTTTTGTAAGCATGCTTTCTTTTAATTTTTCCTGATCCGGTAAGGGCAAACCTCTTTTTGGCACCGGAATTAGTCTTAACCTTTGGCATTTTGTTTTGTTTTTAATTACTGTTTGTTTATATCGCTTTTAAGCTTTATATCATTTTTTCTTAGGAGTAAGCATAATAATCATACGCTTCCCTTCCAACACAGGCATCTGTTCCACCTTGCCATATTCTTCCAAATCGTTCGCAAAACGGAGCAACAACACCTCACCCTGTTCCTTAAACAAAATCGACCGGCCTTTGAAAAAGACATACGCCTTGACTTTCGCGCCTTCTTTCAAGAATCCGATGGCATGCTTCAGTTTGAAATTATAGTCATGGTCATCGGTCTGCGGGCCGAAACGAATCTCCTTGACAACGACCTTCGTGGATTTAGCTTTCTGCTCCTTCAACCTTTTTTTCTGCTGATATAAGAATTTTTGGTAATCCAAAATCTTACAGACAGGAGGATTGGCATTAGGAGAGATTTCTATCAAATCCAATTCTTGCTCTTCCGCAATCCGCAACGCATCCCTCAGTGAATAAACGCCTTGTTCAACATTCTCACCTACAAGACGGACTTGCTCAGCCCTGATATGCTCGTTTATAGCATACGCGTCTTTCTTGTTGTCTTTTTTTTGAGGGTTGTTGTTTTGCCCCGGTCCAAGTGGTGTTTTAGCCATTCAGTTGTATTAATAATTTGTCATTTCCTCAATTTCTCGAGAAAAATTCTCGGCAAAGGTAGTAATTTTAACAGAACCCTTGTCGCCTTCGCCTTGTTTTCTTACCGAAATTTCACTATTATTAACTTCTTTTTCTCCGACAACAAGCATATACGGAATCCGCTTCAACTCATTGTCACGTATTTTCTTGCCGATTTTCTCGTTGCGGTTATCAACAGTCGCCCTGATGCCTTTCTCCGCAAGCTGTTTTCTCACAGACTCGGCATAGTCGTTGAATTTCTCGCTAATCGGCAATATCACAGCCTGCTCAGGAGCGAGCCACAATGGAAGATTCCCGGCCGTATGCTCCAACAATACAGCGACGAAACGCTCCATCGAGCCGAACGGAGCACGGTGAATCATCACGGGACGATGCTTTTGATTGTCAGCCCCTGTATATTCAAGGCCGAAACGCTCCGGCAAATTGTAGTCGACTTGGATAGTACCCAACTGCCAACGGCGGCCAATCGCGTCTTTAACCATAAAATCGAGCTTAGGTCCATAGAACGCGGCTTCGCCATACTCTATACGTGCCTTAAGGCCTTTCTCCTCGCACGCCTCGATTATGGCCTGCTCCGCCTTGTCCCAATTATCCTCAGAGCCGATATATTTCTCCCTGTTCACTTTGTCGCGCAATGAAATCTGCGCTTCAAAGTTGTCGAACTTCATAGACTTGAACACTATCGAAATGATGTCCATAACGCGGAGGAACTCATCCTTCACTTGGTCTGGACGACAGAATATGTGGGCATCGTCCTGCGTAAAGCTACGTACCCGGGTCAGTCCATGCAGCTCACCGCTCTGTTCATAGCGGCATACCGTACCGAATTCCGCTATCCGCAACGGCAATTCCTTATATGAATGAGGAGTGTTTTTATATATCTCACAGTGGTGAGGGCAGTTCATCGGTTTCAAGAAATATTCCTCGCCTTCCTCCGGAGTGTGGATAGGCTGGAATGAATCTTTTCCGTATTTTGCATAGTGACCTGATGTCACATAAAGCATCTTGTTACCTATCGGCGGTGTTATAACCTCCTGATAGTCATACCTGCGCTGTATTTTTCTCAAAAATTCCTGCAAGCGCAAACGCAGCTCCGTTCCCTTGGGCAACCACATCGGAAGACCTTTGCCAACTGTCTCCGAGAACATGAAGAGTTCCATTTCCTTTCCGATTTTACGGTGGTCGCGTTTCTTAGCCTCTTCAAGCATTACCAGATACTCGTCGAGCATCTTCTTCTTAGGGAACGAAATGCCGTATACGCGAACCAACTGGTTACGCTTCTCGTCGCCACGCCAATAAGCGCCCGCCAACGAAAGCACCTTCACAGCCTTTATCGCACCGGTATTAGGGATATGCGGGCCACGGCACAAATCAGTGAACGCGCCCTGCGTGTAAGTAGTTATATGCCCATCCTCAAGCTCGCTTATGAGCTCGCATTTATACGTTTCATTTCTGTCGCCGAACATTTTCAACGCGTCTGCCTTGGTAATGTCCTTGCGCACTACTTGTTCTTTTTTTGCGACAAGCTCCATCATCTTGGCCTCAATCTTCGGGAACTCGGCACTTGTTATCACATTGTCGCCCGGATCAATATCATAATAGAATCCGTTCTCAATAGCCGGACCTATGCCGAATTTCACACCGGGATACAGCTCCTGCAAAGCCTCTGCGAGCAAATGCGCGGATGTGTGCCAGAAAGCGTGCTTGCCTTCAGGGTCATCCCATTTGAAGAGCTTCAATTCCGCGTCCTCTACAATCGGACGAGTCAAATCCCATTCTTCACCATTCACAGTAGCCGCCAACACATCTTGTGCCAGCCTCGGACTGATACTTTCGGCAATTTGCAACGGAGTAGTCCCGTCGTCAAATTGCTTGATACTTCCATCTGGAAACTTAATATTCATAATCTATTCTTTTTAATCATTGCATAAATACAACGAACGCATGATTCGGGTACAAAAGTATACAATAATCGCAAGTTAATAAACTTTTTCCTTTTTTTTCTTCACAAATCACCTTCTCATCCGCTTCAACACATAATACGACGATAATATCCCCAATTCGCCAGCCTTACTCAAATCAGCCACGCCTTTTTCCATATTGCCAAGCTGGAGATACATCATACCTCTATTATAATAAGCCTCTCCAAAATCCGATTTTATATTAATCGCATCCGTAAAGCATGAGATTGCCGACGTATAATCATGCCTCTTTATATATATGTTCCCTTTATTGAAGTAGGCATACACAAGGTTTGGCGACAATTCTATCACCTTGTCAAGATCTTCAATTACCAAATCCAATAGCTGGCGTTCTTTCATCGCTTCAACATCCGGCATTCCGAAATCAGCTTTTCGCGCGCCTGACTCCGACACAGCCTTAGAGCTTTCCTCGACACCCAACTGCCCGTAACGGGCCATAGCCCGGGCAAAATAAGCCAACGCAAATTGAGGGCTCCGTTCAATAGCTTTTGACAAATCCTCGACGGCCCCGTCATAATTTTTCACCAAGAAATAGCTTATCGCACGGCCGAAGAAATCCACAGGACGCTTTTCCGCCGAGGAAAGAAGGCTGGAATAATGCCTTATCAGGCTGAACTGCGTCTGAATCTGCTCTTCCGACAGCTTCGGCTCTACATTAGTCACATACAATTTGTCACGCAAATAATGGCTTGAATTAAGTTCGTCAAGCTCTTTCTGATAATAAGCGTTGGTCCGCAATTCAGACAACTTATCGTAATAAGACAGGATATATTCCTTCTCGATATTCACAGGCGCATTGTAGTTCTGCACTTTGCCACGGTACTTATTGTCATATTCCGGCTTCACGACCTTTTCGTTTTCAACAGCGACCATACTCTTGAACCGCTTTATGACAGAATTGGGAGAATCTTCTTTTTCCTCTTCCATCTCCTCCGACTCACCAAGCTTATTATCGGCAACCTGACGGCTTAATTCACGGGATTTGTAATAATCCCGCTCTCCGCCATTCATGTCACCCGACAGACGCTTGCTCTCGCTACGGTCGAAATACAACATCGCCACAGTAGGATACTGCTCTATGACACGGTCGAAATCCGCGATAGCCAACTTATGCTGTCCGGTTTTCTGATAAAGCATGGCCCGGTTGTATATAGCCATATAATTATCAGGTTCCTGATTTATCACAAACGTGAAATCCTCGATTGCCTTGTTGTTGTCCTCCACCTCCATACGGAGCAACCCCCTGTTAAGATGCGCGGCCATATTTGAAGGCTCAAGACTGATGGCATAATCAAAATCGGCCATCGCGCCAAAATAATCATCAAGATTATATTTAAGGAAAGCGCGGTTGACAAAAAAATCCGCCTGCTTCGGCTGCAATTTGATGGCCGCGTCCATATCGTCCAAAGCTTTCCTGTAATTATCCTTATTCTTAATATATACGCTTGCCCGCATGACAAAAGCGTCAGAGTTGTTCTTATTCAACTCAATGCACTTCGAGATGTTGTCCAGCGCGCTGATAGTGTCGCCTTGCGACAACTGCAGCTCCGCAAGCCCCAAATAAGCATTGTCGTATTTAGGATAATACGACAACAGTGTCTTGAACGTCTCTCCGGAACCCTCATAATCCTCAATCTCCTGCTGGGCAATCGCCTTATTGAGCAAGAATGTCTTATTTTCCGGAAGATATTCCAGCCCGACATCATAGTCCGCGATAGCCCCCTTGTCATCGTTCAGAATCTGCCGGCAGATACCCCTTACCTGATAAGCGTCGACAATGAAAGGATTGCGCTCTATCGCAAGCGAGCAATCGCTTTCAGCGCCTTTATAATCCTCAAGATAGAACTTTGCCACACCTCTGAAAAAATAAGGCTCGGCCAAATACGGCTTCACGGCAATCACCTGATTGAAATATTGTATAGAAAGGATATAATCCTCAAAATATAAGGCATTCTTTCCGATTGTCATCACCTGTTCCGTATTTATCTGGGCATTCAGCCGCACAGGGGCAAGAAACAATGTGAGAATAACTACAACCGCACAGCATACCGACTTATGTATTCCTGACATTACCACTTATATAATTTAACAATGCAAATGTAATGCAAAAAGTTTATTTTCCGTACCTTTGCATACGGATAATAAAGTTTATCTTAAACTTTTTAATAACGATTGCGTTATTATCATATATTTAAACAACTTATGGAACAAAATTCTTTTGAACACATAGTAATAATCGGCGGAGGATTCGCAGGCTTGCATCTCGCAAAGAAATTAGACAAGAACAAATACAGAATAACAATCATCGACAAGCACAATTTCCATTGCTTTCCGCCATTATTCTACCAGATAGCGTCTTCCGGACTGGAGCCGAGCAGCATATCTTTCCCCTTCCGCCGCGAAATGAGAAGGCTGAAGAACGTGAATTTCCATCTCGGGCAAGTCTCAGCCATCATTCCGGAGAAAAACGTTGTCAAGACACAGTTCGAAGAAATGCACTATGACAAGCTCATAATCGCCACCGGCACAACAAACAACTTCTTCAACAATCCGGGGCTGAAAGAGAAAGTGCACACTTTGAAATCCACTGCCGAGGCCATACGCCTAAGGAACGAGATTCTGGACAGACTGGAAAGAGCCTGCATAACCACAGACAAAAAAAGAAAAAAGGAATTGCTCAGCTTCGTTGTCATCGGAGGCGGCCCTACCGGTGTAGAAATAGCCGGCGCGTTAGGTGAGATGAAACGCTACATCCTGAAACGCGAATATCCGGAAATCGACAAAGACGACGTGAGGGTAATCCTCATAGAAGGCACAGACCGCTACCTACGCACAATGAGCGAAAGGGCATCGAAAGACGCGGAAACATATCTCGGACATCTTATGATAGAAACCCGGCTTAACTGCATGATGGAATCTTACGAAAACAACATCGTGCATTTATCCAACGGAGAAGACATCTACTGCGAAACCCTGATATGGACTGCCGGAGTTACGGGCAACACAATACAAGGCATCGCATCCGACGCCATAGCAAGAGGCAACAGATATGTCATTGACGGGAAATTCAACATCAAGGGATACGACAACATATATGCCATCGGCGACATAGCCATGCTGTGCGACGAATCGTATCCCAAAGGCTACCCGCAACTGGCGCAAGTAGCCATCCAGCAAGCCACGTGCCTTTCAGCCATGCTCAACGGAGAAAAGGGCACAAAACCTTTCCACTATGTAGACAAAGGCTCGATGGCCACCATCGGCCGTAACCGGGCAGTGTGCGACCTGAAATATTCCTATCTATACGGCCGTCCGGCATGGTTTGTATGGATGTTCATACATCTGATTTCGATATTAGGAATGCGCAACAAGGTCAACGTGCTGATAAATTGGATATGGGCATATATTTTCTACACCACGTCTTTAAGGCTGCTGATACGCCCCGTAAAATATCCGATACGGAAACATTGGGTGGACGAATGATTAAAAACGATAAAACAGTTAAAAATGAAAACAACAATTCATATAACGGCAATTGCCTGTCTTTGCCTAATGCTTTCTTGCAAGACTGCAAATAAAGACACTTCAAAAATAGAATATGTCAACGAGCCGATAACAGAAGAACAGACACGTTCTGATAAGATTGCCGTACCCGACCAAAAGCAAAGAGTAAAAGGAGAATGGATTATACTCAATGCCGGCGGAAAGGACATCGACGCTATGGACGAAAGGGCATACATTGACTTCAGCCCGAAAGAAGGACGCATTTACGGATTCACGGGATGCAACTATATAAACGGAAGTTTCAATATCGAGAACGACAACGGCATCGACTTCTACAACGTGATAACCACGACAAGGCACTGCGACGCCGTAAGCGACGAGCACAACATCCTGAACGCCATCAATGCCGCAGCGACCTTCTCGATTTACAAAAAATCGGATTTATACTATATGGATTTGAAAGACTCCGCAGGAACAACTGTGATGCACACCAAACGCCACAATGCAGATGTGCTGTCAGGGTCATGGGCAGTGTCGTCAATCCATGGCAAAGGCATTACAGGCAATGAATTGACATTGATAATCGACATTCCTGAACTGAAACTGCATGGCAATCTCGGATGCAACATAATCAACGGGCAAATCGGGCTTGACAGGAACAAAGACTGGTTCATCCAGTTTTTTAACATCACCTCAACAAATAACAACTGCGGCGGAGAAACAATGAATATAGAGCGAAACCTGCTTATCGCCCTTGAAGAAGTTGAATACATCAACCGCAAAAACCGCAATGAGGCTATCCTTTGCGACAAAGACAAAAAAGAGGTGCTTTCCCTTGTGAGAAAAAAATTCGATACCGGCGAATAGATAATCAGACAGAATGGATTTCAAACTTCATTCAAAATATCAACCGACCGGCGACCAGCCACAAGCCATCGACGAATTATGCAAATGCGCGGCAGAGGGAACAAAATACCAGACTCTGCTCGGCGTGACCGGTTCCGGTAAGACGTTCACAATGGCAAATGTCATTGAACGCCTTAACCGCCCCACCCTTGTGCTTTCGCACAACAAGACTCTCGCGGCGCAGCTTTATGCCGAGTTCAAGAATTATTTTCCCGACAATGCCGTGCACTATTTCGTGTCATACTACGATTATTATCAGCCGGAAGCCTACATCCCCTCGTCCGACAAATACATCGAGAAGGATTTGATGATAAATGACGAAATCGACCGGCTGCGCCTTGCGGCGACTACGGCACTGCTGTCAGGGCGGCGCGACGTCATCATCGTGTCGTCCGTATCATGTCTGTACGGCATAGGCAACCCCGAAGATTTCGACAAGAACGTGGTAGAAATAAAAGTCGGGCAGCAAATTTCCCGCAACGAGTTGCTGCGCAAACTGGTCGATTCCCTGTATTCACGCAATGAAAACGAACTTGGACGCGGACAATTCCGTGTAAAAGGCGATACAATCGACCTGTATCTTGCCTACGAGGAAATAATAATACGCATAATATTCTGGGGAGACGAGATTGAATCAATTTCCGCGCTCAATCCGGAAACGATGTATGTGGAAAGCGAGCTCGAAGGCTACAAAATATTTCCCGCCAACATCTTCGTCACGACAAAAGAGCGCACGGCGGAAGCCATCGGACAAATAGAGATTGACCTTGGCAAACAAGTTGAAATGTTCCGCAACGAAGGGAGGGAGATAGAGGCAAAAAGGCTATACGAAAGAGTAACCTACGACGTGGAAATGATTCGGGAAGTAGGCTATTGCTCCGGCATAGAAAACTACTCCCGCTATTTCGACGGCAGAGAACCGGGAATGCGGCCGTTCTGCCTTCTCGACTATTTTCCCGAAGACTTTCTGACCATCATCGACGAAAGCCATGTCACCATTCCACAAATACGCGCGATGTACGGAGGCGACATATCCCGGAAAATGAACCTTGTCGAATATGGATTCCGTCTGCCGGCCGCAATCGACAACCGCCCCCTTAAATTCGAGGAATTCGAGGCAGCCACTGGCCAGACAATATATGTGAGCGCGACACCCGCCGACTATGAACTTGAAAAATCGGAGGGAGTGATAGTGGAACAACTGATACGGCCTACAGGGCTGCTCGACCCGCTTATCATTGTCCGCCCGTCGAAAGGGCAAATCGACGATTTACTCGAAGAAATCACAAGACGCATCGAAAACCACGAGCGAACATTAGTGACCACACTGACAAAACGAATGGCGGAAGAACTGACCTCATATCTGGCAAAACTCGACATAAACTGCGCCTACATACACTCCGACGTCGACACAATGGACCGCATACAGATACTCGACGACCTGAGGGCAGGGGTAATCGACGTGCTTATCGGAGTGAACCTGCTGCGCGAAGGCCTCGACCTGCCGGAAGTGTCGTTAGTTGCAATAATCGATGCCGACAAAGAAGGCTTCCTGCGCTCACACAGGTCGCTGACACAGACAGTAGGACGCGCGGCAAGAAACCTCAACGGCACAGTCATAATGTATGCCGACAAAATCACCGACTCAATGCGGCTTACAATCGAAGAGACAGAACGGCGCCGCTCCATACAGCTGGCATACAACGAGAAAAATGGAATAACCCCCAAGGCCATCATCAAAGACCGTACACCGATTATCGGCCAAGACAACAGGACAGAAAAGCAACATACTAGCAAAAAATCTGTTCCGCAAAACAAATATACATATCCCGACAAGAAAGAAGACATACGCGCGGCTGCCGATCCCGTCGTAAGCTATATGACAAAAGAAGAGCTACAGAAAGCCATTGCCAAGACACGGCAAGACATGCTCGACGCCGCCAAAAACATGGACTTCCTTTCGGCGGCCCAGCTCCGGGATGAAATGCTTAAAATGGAAGAATTGCTGAATGGAAAATCATAAGACAGGCAATATTGAGTCGTGGCTGCCTACGAGCAAAAAAGAAGTCGAGAGCAGAGGATGGGACTATATCGACGTAATCCTGTTCTCAGGAGACGCATACATCGACCATCCGTCGATGGGATGCGCCGTAATCGGCAGAGTTCTTGAATCGGAAGGATACCGTGTTGCAATAGTTCCACAACCCAATTGGCAGGACGATTTGCGGGATTTCAAGAAATTGGGCAAGCCGCGCCTGTTTTTCGGAGTATCGGCAGGCGCGATGGACTCTATGGTCAACCACTACACAGCCGCCCGGCGCAGACGCAGCGATGACGCATATACGCCAAACGGCCGGCATGGCGCACGCCCGGACTATCCCACGATAGTATATTGCAGCATACTGAAGAAATTATTTCCTGACACTCCGGTGATAGCTGGTGGAATAGAAGCATCTTTACGTAGGCTGTCGCACTACGACTATTGGCAGGACAAGCTACGGCCTTCAATCCTTTCGGAATGCGGAGCAGACATGCTTGTTTATGGAATGGGAGAAAAAACCATTACCGAGATTGCAAGGCAACTGGAAACAGGAACGGATATACGTGAATTGACCGGCATACCCCAGACTGTGGTGTCGCTTAAAAAAGAACTTATTCCAAACGAATCAGACGGAGACGACAATTTTATACTCCATTCATACGAAGAATGCTTGGCCGACAAAAAGAAACAAGCAGAAAACTTCAAGCATATAGAAATAGAGTCGAACAGATGGCATGGCAGAAATCTTTGGCAACCGACCGGCAACCGGGTGATAAAAGTCAACCGGATGTACCCTCCAATGACAGAGGCTGAAATCGACGCTTCATTCGATTTGCCTTACACCCGCATGCCACATCCCCGCTATAACGGCAAGACCATACCGGCATACGAAATGATACGCCATTCAATAAACATGCACCGCGGATGCTTCGGAGGATGCGCCTTCTGCACCATCTCCGCCCACCAAGGCAAATTCATAGCCTCGCGCAGCAAAAAGTCGATACTGAAAGAAGCGCGGCAGATAACCGGTATGCCCGATTTCAAAGGATATATCTCCGATTTAGGAGGGCCGTCGGCCAATATGTACAAAATGCACGGCTATGACATGGAAAAATGCAAAAAATGCACACGGCCGTCATGCCTTCATCCGCAACCGTGCCCCAATCTGGACAACAACCACGCGCCGCTGCTCGACATCTACCATGAAGTGGACGCAATCGACGGCGTGAAAAAATCGTTCATAGGCAGCGGAGTAAGATACGACCTGTCGATGGCAGCCAACCGGAATCCGAAAGTCGACAAAATCAACAAGCGGTACAATGAAGAATTAATACTGCACCACGTCTCCGGACGGCTGAAAGTCGCTCCCGAGCACACATCCGGCCGCGTGCTGAAATGTATGCGCAAGCCTTCTTTCGATTTGTTCTATAAGTTTAAAAAGACATTCGACGAGCTGAATGAGAAATTCGGCTTGCGCCAACAGCTCATACCATATTTCATATCATCGCATCCCGCATGTACGGAAGAAGACATGGCGGAATTGGCTGCAATCACAAAAAAGCTCAATTTCCATTTGGAACAGGTGCAGGACTTCACCCCTACACCTATGACAGTGGCATCCGAAATATATTACACAGGATACCACCCATACACTATGGAGAGAATCTATACGGCAAAAACACCTGAAGAAAAGCAGAATCAACGGAAATATTTCTTCTGGTACAAGCAGGAATATGCCGGAGACATACGCAAATCGCTATCAAGACTGAACAGGTACGACATACTAAAAGAACTGTTCGGCTCAAACCACAAATGGCAAAAACAAAACAACATATATAACAAAAAGAAGTAATATGAATTTAACAAAAACTACAATCGTTATGGCTTCACTGCTTGCTACGGCCGGGACAGCGGTATCTGCCTCGGAAACGGCAGAATTGATAGGCCGTCCGTCTTTTGAAGTAAAAGACGGAAAATTCACGCCCGAGCTGATTGAAGCGTTCGGGCAAGTAGGCAACCCACAATTATCGCCCGACAAGAAAGAAATCCTGTATTCTGTGACATTCACCAGCCTTGCCGCAAACAAAGGCAACACAGAATTGTGGATTATGGACACTGACGGCAAAAACAACAGACAAATCACAACCACGACAGAATCAGAAGCAAATGCGGTATGGCTGAACGGCGGAAAACAAATCGCATTCCTCTACAAAGCCGACAATGGGCTGCAACTGTTTGTAATGGACGCTGACGGCTCAAACCGTAAACAAATATCATCAGTGGAAAAGGGAATCGGAGGTTTTATATTCTCGCCCGATGAAAAGAAAGTGCTCTTCATCAGCAATGTAAAATACGGCAAGACCGTGACCGACACATACCCTGATTTGGACAAGGCAAACGCCATTATCGTCGACGACCTGATGTATAAACACTGGGACGAATGGGTAACGGAGATTCCACACCCTTTCATAGCCGACTATGACGGAGAAAAACTGTCCGGAATAACCGACATAATGGAAGGCGAGCCATACGAATCTCCCATGAAACCGTTCGGAGGCATCGAGTCATTGGCATGGACCCCTGACTCCAAAGGCGTGGTCTACGTATCCCGCAAAAAGACCGGTAAAGAATATTCTTTGTCGACAAATTCAGATTTATACCTTTACGACATAGCCACCAAGCAAACCAAAAATCTGACAGAAGGCATGATGGGATATGACACCAATCCGGTATTCTCGCCAAAAGGCGACAAACTTGCATGGCTGTCGATGGAACGCGATGGTTACGAGTCGGACAAAAACCGAATATTCGTAATGGATATGAAAACCGGAGAGAAAACCGACCTGACAGCCGACTGGGATTATACGGTCAACACAATCGCATGGGCGCCTGACAGCAAAAGCATTTATTTCATAGCGCCATATCACGGACCGTCGCCCATATTCCAAATTGATTTGAAAACAAAAAAAGTAGAGACGATTGCGGCCCAAATGTGCGATTATGCGTCGGTGACACCTGTTGATTCCAAGAAGTTGATAGCATTACGCCATTCACTCCTCTACCCTAACGAAATTTTCATGGTAGGGAAAGACTATGAGCAGCAGCTCACCAACGTGAATACCGAACTTCTTTCGCAACTTTCTCCTGTAACCGTAGAAAAGCATCTCGTCCCGACAACCGACGGACAAGAAATGCTTACATGGGTGCTGCTTCCGCCGAATTTCGACAAGAACAAGAAATATCCCGCAATACTCTATTGCCAAGGAGGCCCGCAACAGGCGGTAAGCCAATTCTGGAGCTCACGTTGGAATCTCCGTCTTATGGCATCGCAAGGATATGTAATCATAGCGCCTAACCGCAGAGGCCTGCCCGGATTCGGGACAGAATGGAACGAACAGATTTCGGGAGACTACGGAGGACAGAATATGAAAGACTATTTCTCCGCCGTGGATTATATGCTTGAAAAGCCATATATAGACAAAGGCCATATCGGAGCTACAGGCGCAAGCTACGGCGGATTCTCCGTTTACTGGCTCGCAGGACATCACGAAAATCGTTTTGCCGCATTGCTGGCTCATGCGGGAATATTCAATTCGGAAGCACAATATCTTGAGACCGAAGAAATGTGGTTCGCCAACTGGGATTTTGGAGGAGCGCCATGGGATAAGGACAATGCCATCGCCCAACGCACATACGCAAATTCTCCTCACAAATCAGTTGACAAATGGACAGCTCCGATTATGATAACCGTAGGAGAAAAAGACTACCGTATCCTCGCATCACAGGGAATGATGGCATTCAACGCGGCACAACTCCGCGGAATACCGTCACACATGCTTGTATTCCCTGACGAGAACCATTGGATACTTAAGCCACAGAATGCACTATTGTGGCAACGTGAATTCTTCAAGTGGTTCGACAAATGGTTGAAACCCACTAATAAATAAAAACAATTATATATAAATTAAACGACGGCATAACTTTACAAAACAGGGTTATGCCGTCGTTTAATTTATAAACAACTGTTTTTCACGACAATTTTTCACGACAATGCCCGCATAGTTAATTTGTTTTAACGAATATGTTACAATTATTAGTCTGAAAAATCATACCTTTGTACAACTTTTCCAATAGGACACATTTAAATAAAAGGGATATTCATTTTTATTTCAATCTTATGAGAACCAATTTTTATTTACCAAATGTCTGTTTTGTGGGAATATTAGGAACGGCTATTATGCTGACATCCTGTAATTCCGAATACGATTTATCAAAAGACATTTCCACTGAGCTGAATTTAGGCGGAAGCCTCAGTCTCCCATTAGGCGAAACCGACACGCTCAAGCTGTCGCGCGTCATCGAACTGGATGACGTAATCACAGAAAACAGTGAAGGAGCATACGAAATCGCAAAATCCGGAAATCTGGATTTGAATGTTCCCTTGATGGAAAAAATAACCATTGACGGAATGTCGGCAAATCCTACGATTGAAGACGTATTCGACGATGCCCCGGGTATGAGCCAACCCTCAGATTTCCAATTCACACAAGAGCTAAACTACTTTTCAAATATAGACACGGAAGAAAAAGTACCAGTAGAGGCTAAAAAAATCACATCAATGTATTTTAAGCCATTCTATGCGGAGCTTTCCATCCAATTTTCCTTTGACGACCAAAATACACTTTCCAAACTCGAAAATCTACGGTTAAGCGATTTCACAATCGATTTTCCAAAATTCATCGTGTTCGGGGCGGGAATAGACGGAATGGATTACACTTCAAACATTCTTACCATCAATGAGCCAATTCCCTCAAACGGGATATTGAGGAAATTAGTACCCATTGTCGACATAAAAAACATTCCCGATGTAAACCAAACGACACATACAATTAAATTTGTCCGTGAAATAGAATTCAAAGGGAATGTTTCCGCCGACGTAAAAGGAGCTACAAATGAAGAAATGTCGTCAATGCTTGTCGCAACAGAATTCAACATACCGAATTTTGAAATAGAAAAAGTAAAAGGGACATTTATTCCTGACATCAAAGTCAACGCGGAGAATCTTGACATGGGCGACATTCCAGACGCGCTCGCTAACGAAAACACGTCCCTGAATGTCAACACAATCGCCACCACTTTGGAAATAGATAATCCGGCAGGCATACCGTTCTATACAAACCTGCTTTTCACCGCTTTCGACAAGAACAACCAAAAAATCAACTCGGAAGTAACCGCAAGGATTTATATTCCGGCTGCCATCGATTTTTCAACATCGAAAGTTTCAAAATATTATCTGACAAACAACAGCAACCTGAAAGCACCCGACGGATATGAACTGGTACTGATTCCAGAGCTGAACCAAATGATAAAGCAAATACCGGCTCATATCAGCCTTAGCCCTACAGTCACCGTAGACGAAAGCAAGGAGCACTTCGCACAATTAGGAATCGAACACAACACTACGGCAAACTACGATGTGGAAATGCCGTTCGACTTCGGTGAAAACTCGAAAATCGAATACATGGAATCGTTCGACGGAATACAGGACGACCTTGCCGACTTCATCGACAAAATCACAGAGATGGAAGTCTATGCCGACATCTACAACACGATACCCCTCAATCTGGTGCTGAACACTACGCCATACGACTGGAACGGCCAAGACATGTCTGACAGGGTAGATATTTCACAAGACATCCTCATAGAACCGGGAAACGGCAACGCCCCGGCACAATCAAAAGAGATTCTCCTGAAAGAAAAAGTAAAGGGAGCTCTCAAAGACCTCGACAGGATAGAAATCAAAATCAATGGCGACACAAAAACCGCAAATACGGTTCTTAAACCCAGCCAGTATGTTGTAATCAAAATGAAAGCTAAATTGCCACAGGGCATCGCGGTCAATCTTGATGAAGAATAATCCACCACTTTAAAAGTCAAAAAAAATGAACACTATTAAAAAATTCAGCATATATTGTGCCATTATCGCTTCTTCTATAAACGTTATGGCACAAGCGCCACATACATCCTACTTTATGGAAAGCATGCCTACACGGCATCAGCTCAATCCGGCGCTTACTCCGGAATACAATTATGTAAATCTTCCCTTAATACCGGCATTAAGCGGAATACAAATAGGCTTGAATTCAAATGCAGGCATGGCGAATTTCCTGTATCCGAGAGGCAATGAATTAGTGACAGGTCTGCATTCAAGCGTAAGCGACGACGAATTTCTGAATAATATACACCGCAAGAACGTAATTGAAGCCAACATAAAGCTGAATCTATTATCATTCGGATTCGCAAAATGGGGAGGATACAACACATTCGACTTAAGCGTGCGCTCACAGACAAGCATGAATATGCCTTACGAACTGTTCGAATTCGCAAAAGTCGGACAAAAGAACGGAGAGGCGACTTCCTACGACATTTCAGGAATTGGCGTAAACACCTACAATTATGCGGAACTCGCGATAGGACATTCGCACAAGATAACCGATAAGCTGACAATAGGAGCCAAATTCAAATTTCTTGCCGGAGTACTGCACGCAAGCGCGGAAATCGACGAACTGAACGTGTCGATGTCGCAAGACAAATGGCAAATCCAAGAGAAAGGCCGCATATTCACGACCCCGGCAGTGCAAATCAACTACAAGGACAACGGCGAGATAGACGATTTTGACTTCGATGCAGGCTCTCTCGGTATGGACGGAGCAGGAATCGGTTTTGACTTGGGAGCGACATACAAACTGTTGGACAATCTGACATTATCGGCAGCTTTGACCGATATTGGCTTCATTTCTTGGAAAGGAGCGGAAGCACTGGCCAATCCGGAGCCATTCGTATTCGACGGATTCCACCATATAGGTGCAGAAGACGACCCGGCGACCGGGGAATCAGCCTTAGACAAGGAAACTGACCAATTGGAAGAAGACTTGAAAAACCTCATCCGATTCCAAAACAATCAGGAGGCAAAAAGCACAAGAAGCCTGACAACAACGCTAAATGTAGGCGGTGAATACTCGCTCCTTTCAAATAAAATATCGTTCGGCTTGCTTTCTTCAACACGCTTCGGCCTGCCGACCGTATGGACCGAATTGATGGCATCCGCCAATTTCCGTCCTGTCAGATGGTTCAATGCCACAATCAACGGCTCTTTTTCCAACATCGGACAGTCGATGGGCGTTCTTCTTAATTTCAACCCTAAAGGGTTCAACTTCTATATCGGCAGCGACTACATTCCTTTCAGATACTCAAAAGAAGGAATTCCATTGTATCACGCAAAAGCCAATATCACAATGGGCATAAGTTTCACTTTCAATCACAGCGAAATATAAAAACGCCACATAAACAGAAAGAATACTTAATGACCGGCATACCCCCACACAATGCCGGTCATTTTTTATTCCGCAGGAAAATGCCGGTTTAGTTTCCAACTAAAAATAAATCAATTATCTTTGAATAAGATAAGCTGCATCTCGGCATAACACACAAGCGAGCTTGGTGATTCTGCTCTCAATTTGCATTATCTTTGAATAAGATAAGCTGCATCTCGGCATAGCCAAACCTGAAAACTCCATTTTCATTTGTCTCTGCACTCGATTTGCATTATCTTTGCCATAAGTATAAAAGAAAAACTACGCTAATGGAAGAAGACATCAAAAATGCTGTAGAAACGATGAAAAAAGGCGGAATAATACTTTACCCGACCGACACTATATGGGGCATAGGATGTGATGCCACAAACGAGAAAGCGGTAAGTCGCATCTACGAAATAAAAAAACGCGCCGAAAACAAGGCAATGCTCGTCCTTATCGACGAAATGGACAAAATCGAACGCTATGTCGATGATGTTCCGGAGATGGCCTACACACTCAATGAGGTCAGTGAAAAGCCCATTACAATAATCTATGACAATGCAAGGAATCTTGCCAAGAACCTTTTGGGAGAAAATGACAGTGTAGGAATACGCGTATCACGCGAGATTTTCTCAAAACAGCTTTGCGCAAAATTCGGCAAACCGATAGTCTCAACTTCCGCCAACATAAGCGGCGAAGCGCCGGCACCGACATTCAACGCCATTTCCGACGAAATCAAGCAATCGGTGGACTACATCGTGAAATACCGTCAGAACGACGAAACCGAACACGCCGCATCGAGTGTCATAAAACTTTCAGCAGGCAACGTTATAAAAATCTTACGGAATTGACAGGAGAAAAAAAGCAACGGATAAAATACATCGCAGGCGATTTTATCGCGGCGAATATCGGATGGCTCATCTACAGCGCGATAAGGTATTTTCTTACACGCGACAGCGAAATGATGATTCATTACGACAACTTATATTCATTCCTCTCTATGCCCAATGTAATATTGGGACAATTTTCCGTTCCATTCCTATTCCTATTAATAGCATATTTGTCAGGATATTACAATGTGGTATATTCAAAATCCAAAATACAGGAATTCTCCACGACGGCATTTTCCACATTCATAGCAACCTTAATAATATTCTTTACCATACTCATCAACGACAGTTTCCCTGAAAGGATAAAAAATTATGAACTGATTGCTGCGATGTGGCTATGCCTGTTTGTTTTCATCTACACAATGAGAGCGTTCCTGACAGAAAATGTAATGAGGAAAATCGAGTCGGGGAAACTATGGTTCAATACTTTAATAATAGGCAACAATACAGCAACCGGCAATTTTCTTACCGGCATCAAAGGAAAATATAAAGAATTAGGCTATAAGCCTATCGCAATAATAAGCATACCGGGAGAATCCGAAAAATCCATATATGGGATACCCGTATACAACGAAAATGAAATAGACAGGCTTTGTGAAACAAATAAAATCCACAATATAATCATAATCAAAGACCAAGGGGATAAAAAGTATATCTACAATTTGATAAACCGGCTTTTTAAATACAACATACCGATAAAAATCACGCCGGAACTCCACGATATACTTACCGCGAAAATCAGGCATAACAACATTTTCGGAGAACCGCTTATCGACATAGCCCAAAACAGCATGCCCGAATGGCAAAAATGCGTAAAGCGCGTAACCGACATATTATTCTCCTTATTCTCGCTAATCCTCCTGTCACCTGCTTTCCTGACAATTGCAATACTCATAAAAAAAGACTCTCCGGGAAAAATAATCTATCGGCAAGAACGGATAGGAAGGCATGGCAAACCTTTTATGATCTACAAATTCCGCACAATGGTTGAAAACGCGGAGAAAGGAAACTGCCCGATGTTGTCGTCAAATGAAGACCCGCGTGTCACACCAATCGGGAAAATACTTCGCAAATACCGGCTTGACGAGACTCCTCAATTCTGGAATGTGCTGAAAGGCGACATGTCGATTGTAGGGCCACGGCCGGAGCGGAAATTCTTTGTCGACCAGATTCTCAAGTCCGCCCCATATTACACATTGATTTATCAGATACGTCCCGGCATATCGTCATTAGGGATGGTGAAGTTCGGATATGCCACAAACGTGGCCGAAATGATAAAACGAGCACAATACGACCTGATTTATATCGAAAACATGTCGATAGCCATTGATTTGAAAATCATACTCTTAACAATCAAAACAGTATTGACAGGAAAAGGATTATAAGGTATGGCAAACTATATGTATATGACCGGACGGATGTCGGCATGGCTGATTAAAGCCTTGCAATGGCGCGAATCCCACATAAAAGAACGCAACTTCTTGCTCGTGCTGGCGTTCTTTACAGGCATATTTTCAGGTTTTGCCGCGCTCCTCCTGAAATATCTCATCGCATCCATTGCGTCGATGCTAAGCGAGCACCTGACAATATCGGGAGCCAACTATCTGTATCTGGTATATCCGATATTAGGCATACTGATTGCCGGACTATATGTCAAATACGTCGTAAGAGACAACATATCGCACGGCGTTACACGAGTGCTCTACGCAATATCGCAAAACAAAAGCCGAATCAAACTGCACAACACATACACATCCGTAGTGGCAAGTTCCATAACAATCGGATTCGGAGGGTCGGTAGGAGCTGAGGGCCCGATAGTCAACACCGGCGCGGCCATCGGCTCTAATCTTGGCAGCATGTTCCGTATGCCGCCACAGATTCTGATGATGCTTGTGGGAAGCGGGGCGGCGGCAGGAGTGGCCGCAATATTCAAGGCTCCGATTGCCGGAATGCTTTTCGCCATAGAAGTGCTGATGATTGACCTGACGACCGTTTCAGTAATGCCTTTATTGGTATCCTCCATAACAGCGGCGACAATATCCTACATATTCACCGGCTACAGTCCGGAATTCATCTTCGACGCCAGCGACATATACACAATCGACCGTATCCCCTATTCAATGCTGCTCGGAGTGGTATGCGGATTCACGTCCCTATACTTCACCAAAGCCATAGGGTTTATGGAGAATATTTTTTCACGGATAAAAAACTATTGGGTGAAGTTCGCTTTCGGCTCGGTGGTGCTAAGCGGATTGATATTCTGTTTCCCTCCGCTCTATGGAGAAGGCTACGGAGCTATTACAGAACTGCTCAACGGCTCTCCGTCGTCGCTTTTCGACGGCAGTGTGTTCTACGGATTCCGCGACAACGTGTGGTTCGTGCTGTTGTTCCTGTTAATGATTATCCTGACAAAGGTATTCGCCACGAGCGCAACCAACGGAGGCGGAGGAGTAGGCGGTACGTTCGCGCCGTCGCTTTACGTTGGATGCATGGTGGGATTCTTCTTTGCTTTTCTTTTGAACACATTAGGACTAAGCCCCGACGGCTCGGAATTGTCGTGCAAGAATTTCGCGCTGATGGGAATGGCCGGCGTGATGTCGGGCGTGATGCACGCCCCGCTGATGGGAATCTTCCTTACGGCTGAAATGACAGGCGGCTACCAGCTGTTCCTGCCTTTGCTGATTGTATCGACAATATCCTACTGCACGATAAAGATATTCGTGCCCTACAGCATCTACACCATGCGTCTTGCCAAACGTGGAGAGTTGCTGACGCACCATAAGGACAAGGCCGTGCTGACCTTGCTAAAAATGGACAGCGTGATTGAAACCGGATTCATAGAAGTACATCCTGACATGAGCCTTCGCAAGATGGTACAAGCGATATCAGAGTCGAACCGCAACCTTTTCCCTGTCACAGACAAGGACGGCACTTTGCTTGGCGTTGTCCTGCTCGACGACATCCGCAACATTATGTTCCGTCCCGACTTGTACGACAAGATGTATGTACGCAAATTCATGAGCATACCTCCTGCAAAAATTGAAGTCAATGAGAGTATGGAAAACGTTATGAAAACATTCGACCGCACCAATGCATGGAATCTGCCGGTTGTCGATGCCGACGGAAAATATATCGGTTTTGTTTCCAAATCCAAGATATTCAATTCTTACAGACGTGTACTGCGCCACTATTCAGACGATTAATGCACAATAAAAATTGATATGACAAAAAAAGACCTCAAAATAGTATTTTTCGGCACACCGGAATTTGCCGTGGCAAGTTTGGATAAATTAGTAATGGGCGGCTATAATGTAGCGGCCGTTGTGACAATGCCCGACAAACCCGCCGGACGCGGGCAGCAAATCCTGCAATCCGACGTGAAAAAATATGCCGTTGCCCACAATCTCCCCGTATTGCAACCGGAGAAATTGAAAGCGGAAGATTTTGTGGACGAGCTGCGTCGCATAAACGCCGACCTGTTCATAGTGATAGCTTTCCGCATGCTGCCGGAAGTGGTATGGCAGATGCCGAAATACGGAACATTCAACCTCCACGCCTCATTGCTGCCAAAATACCGCGGGGCGGCGCCGCTCAACTGGGCTGTAATCAACGGTGACAAGGAGACAGGAGTAACGACTTTCTTCCTGAAACACGAAATCGACACCGGCGACATCATACAACAGAAAAAAATCGCCATAGAAGAGAGCGACAACGTAGGCACCGTCCACGACAAGCTAATGACACTCGGCGCGGACATGGTAATCGAGACAGTCGACGCCATCATAGCAAGGACAGTGACGACAATCCCACAAAACCAGCTATGCCAAGGCGCGGCACCGACACCCGCACCTAAGATTTTCAAGGAAACGTGCCACATCGACTGGAACGCCCCCGCTGAAAAAATTCATAATCTGGTGCGCGGTCTGTCGCCCTACCCGGCCGCTTGGAGCACATTCGAGAAAGACGGCAAAGAACACCAATTGAAAATATTCGAGACGGCTCTAACCAGAATGCCGGCCGACGGAGCGGCATCCGGTACGGTCAAGACCGACAAGAACAACATCTACGTGGCCTGCGCCGACAGCTATCTGCAAATACTCTCGCTCCAGCAGTCAGGAAAAAAGCGCATGGACTCCTCCGCGTTCCTCCGCGGCTCCTCCCTCCCCGCCACCCCCCTGAAGTAAAGGATACCACATTGACATAACAAAAAAGTCAGCAACTGGATATATAGTTGCTGACTTTTATTTTCATTCATTAGAATAATCAGAAATGCCATCCTACACGTAGTGACGGTGTTGCATGAAATCCAAACGAACTATCCAGATTTGTCTCATTACCATCAGTCCTTATATTAGAATAATCACCTACTGTTTCTGTCGTAGTCCCCTTTTTCATATTCATTTGGCTATATCCCAATCCCAATTCAAAACCGACATAAAAACCTTTGCAGAGATACACATCAACACCTGTCAACGCATTTACCGCGAAACCTATGCCAGGTCTTTTCCACTCAGAGCTTGATTCTGAATTTCCATTATCTGTTTTATCCAAAGTTTTAGACATATTAGTCAAAACACCTATTTCCGCACCTACATAAGGGAACACACGCTCAAACTTATTAAAATGATACTCAAATCCCGGTAGAATAGAAAAATTAATATGAGATGTTTTACTTATTGTCTTTTGGTCGTCATTATCCGATAAATAAACCGTTTCCTTTGATGTATCTGTACCAACACCAACACTCAAGCGTACAACCCATTTGTCATCTGTAAAGAAACGAAGTTTCGCGCCATATTCAGGCAGCACCAAAGCACCGTCATTTTGGCCACCACCAAATGAGTAATTCAATTCTGTAGAAAAACTGTTTCCTTCCGGTCGAAATTTGCTTTGGGCAGAAACATTTACCATCGCAGAAATCGCAACAACAAAAAATAATACTTTTTTCATAATGATTTTGATTTTGTGTTCTTCAATCCCCTGACAGAACGCCATAAAAATAAAACAAGCGTGAGGACTGTATTTCAAATTATCTTGTTGTCAGGCTTCTCGCATTGCCCACGATACACGATAAGTATAGTAACAGCAACTCACGCCTTGCCGCTATATAATCCACTCGGGTCTATATACCGCAGACGTGAGCGTTGTTGTCACAAACCTGTGTATCGTTTTCAAATTTTGCGAGAATTTGACAAACAAAGGTAAGTTTCAATAACGCTCGTATGTAAATCTATGTCTGATTCCTCTTTTGGAATCACTGCAAAAGTAATAAAAATTTATATATCAAAATATAGTAATCCGATTTTTTATTTCAGAGTTTACAGGGCATCAAGGAGGATGAAGGCGGCCCAGTATCTGGGGTCGGCGTAGGGGCGTATTTTCCTGACTACCGTCTGCGGCTTGCGCTTGCGCGCCTGTTCTTTCTCCATAGCCGTTATCGGCCGCTTGCCGCTGCCTACCGTCACTGTTTTCTCTATCACATAATCCCTCACATAGGTTTGCGCCTCCCGGAGCGATTCCATCTTGGTCATACCTGATATGTAATTCTCATAAAACCGCGTCATCAGCAAGCGTGTAGCATCGTCGTCAACGCTCCATAAGCTCATAAGCAGCGTATTTGCACCCGCCTTTTTGAACCCTCTCTGCAATCCGAACACCCCGTCGCCAGTTATCTCCCCCAGCCCGGTCTGGCAAGCGGAAAGCACCACCAAATCGAGCCCGCGCAAATCGAGCCGTGAAATTTCCTTGGCGGTGAGTATTCCGTCATCCACACCTTCGGGCAACGGCCTGCCCATCAAAGCATTGTTTGCACCGGCCAAGAGCAGTCCGGAACGTGTCAAAGCCTTGTCTTCAGAATAACGGACAGCGTTGTCGTCTGCCATATTCAAGAATGACAATCCTCCCAACCGGCGGGCTTCCGTTTCCGTCCAATAGAAGCCGTGCGTGGCTATATGCAAAAGATTCTTTTTCCGCCCGGACAAATCCTTGAACGAAGCTTCCGTGCCGACAGTGTCTGTAAACAATTCCGGATTGACTTCAATCTTCTCTAATTTGGTGTCAATATCCACGGCCTCTTCCATAGTGGCCGGAAGATAGCGTACCCCGCTACGCAAGTTCAACGAATCGGCAATCGCCGATGTGCTTGCCAACAGATCACGGTTACGATACTTCCTGCTGTCCGAAACCATGACAGCCACATCCGTATCGTATTTTATCCCGCCATATATGGCAGCAGACTCCAATTCCACACTATCGCCCCTGTTGACCAATTCGCGCGTAGAAGAAAGACGGTAAAGGTCATACCGTTCCGACATCAGATGATTTCCAGCCGGCGACGGTATGTTTTCTATTCCTATGCTGTATAAAAATCCGTCAGGAGAGAAATAAACACTGGTCTTATCTTTCAAATAACTTTCCAACGGTCTCCATACCAAATCATACAAGCTATAGGAGCTATAATAGAGCGATTTGTTTATCTCTTTCAATTCATTTTCTTTAAACAACGGTATGAAAACCGGCTTTCCAACATTCTGCAAAACGACAGCCCCATAGGACACATCGCCATCAAAAGATACATACCTCGTGAACTCCACTGCCATATCCGCAGCACGCAGATTTTCCTGCACAGCCTCCCACTCCACGAACAACGACTCCGTATAGTCACCCAAAATGGCGGCGCGTTGCATTATTTCCTGATTGAAACGCCTCACGAGATTCCCGGCCTGCTCACGCGACATCGTATGCCCCATATCCGTTATCGAATCAGCATCACTGCCGTTAAGGGCATCGCGGATGGCCACCATACGGTCGTATTTAGCAAGCAAAAGACTATCGCCCTCGGTCTTTATCAGGTTTTCCGCGCTTATCGAGGCGTTCAGAAGGAAATTCTTGCGCATCAACAGGTTATTATATATCGTAGTAGCCGAGACACTGTCACCGAACATCTCCGCCAGCGGCTCGCCCAGCGAGAAAGGAACATCGGCATACGATTGCCACATATTTTCCCTATACTCCGCAGGCTGTGACTTGAATTCTTCCAACAGACTTTTCCGGGTATCGGCCGACACTTTGTCGAACATAGGAAGAATCTCCGCATACATCCCTGTCTCCCTATATTTTTCAAACAAATTAAGCGCCGAATATCTATTATCAGGTTTTACATCCAATATCTTCCTACAATATTCCATCTCCATCATCTTGTCGCCCGCCGACGAATACTCCGAAGCAATGGAACTCAACAATGATATGTATTCCGAACGATGCTCCGGCAAAAGCCCAGCATATCCTGCCTCCAAAGCCTTGAAAGCGTCAACCCTATCCTTGCGGTCGAGCAAATACACTTTAGCCTTCATCAAATCGAGATACTCAATCCTGCTCTGATAATCCGCCAGATATTTCTGTCGCAATTCCTGTCCATAAATGTCATAATATTCTGCAGCCTTAGTCGTATCACCCAAGAGATAGTATTCCCTGCCAATATCATAATAATTATAGAACGGCCACCTTTCTAACAGATGCCTGTTATGCCCATAGAACGAAGCGAGCGAGTCGCAATACGTGCGCGCTTCCTCTAAGCCATCATCCCTTCGTCTCAATGACGGTATCTTATACAGACTAAGCCATTCGTACACTTTTTCCGCATAATTCGGGCTTTCTTTCCCGTCAAGAAGCTCTATATAGTGCAACAAACGTCCGTAGCATTTATCCACCCCTGCTGCGTCACCTAAATAATTATACAAATCGGCACATTTAGTCCATTCATAAAGAATGGCGTCATAAGTCGTAATGAACTGCTCTTTAAGCATCGCGTTGCGGTTGCGCACCAAGTCCTCGCTCTGCAATTCGCAAGACTGCAATTTGTAGCCGAGCGAAAGCTCCGGCTCGACCGACACCCGCTCGTAGAGGTCGGACAACAAATCCAATCCGCGAGCATATCCATACGAATCATCATCCCTCTTTGCGCTGCGTATCAATTTCATAGCATAATCATAGCCATTGGCGAAATCATATTCATAGATATAAATATGTGTCAAATATGTATATATCTGGCGTTCAAGCTCTCCGCGGGAAGCCATCGCAGGATTCGATTTTGTCAATTCATCAAGACACAATTTGTAATATTTCTCGGCTTTACCGCAATCCAACGACAATGTGTTAAGGGACATGAAAAAATAATCGGCATATCCTTTGATTATCTGAAGCTTGAAATCGTCGTCAAACGGAGAGCCTACCGGTTGCACCTCCCCTCTCACAATCCTGTCAATCAAACCCTCCGACAAGCGGCAATACCGCTCTTTATATTTCTGAAAATCCGCAGTGTCTGCAAGTCCCAAATAACATTCCGCTATATCCCTATAGACATCTATCCTGTACGACTCTTCCTGAAAATCATTTACAGGCACTGCCGACTCATATAATGAATCCACCCGCAAATAATCGGCTAACGACTTATCATATTCCTTCATCAAACGGTATCGGAAAGCCCGGTCTTTCAAATAATCCAACAATTTTCGAGGATTACCGGAATTAGATTCTATTAATTCTGTGTAAATAGCTATCCCTTGTTTCCTGTATTCTACATTCCGGGAACTGCAAAGTTCATCGGCAAGACGCCCTTTCAAACCGGAAATATCAATCAAATCCTTACCAAAAGTTTTTTCTATAATATTCACCACTCTCCATGAATATTCAACAAACTCTTCTCCCGCTCCGGCCACGTCAAAAGGATGATATGCTCCTTCCATAACAGACACCGCATCAAAAGGATGCGACACAACATTTGCAGAATCTGTTATCAAGTCGAACGCCTGAAGCAACATCCGCCTGCCCTTTTCACGGTCGAGAGCCTTACCCATACCCAAATTGGTATTCGCAATCTTGTTCAACACAACACCATACTCGAACGATTTATTCCCCCACAACCGTTCCGACATCTCAAGCATATCATTATAAAGCCACATCCGCCGCTTATCTATGCCGTCACGCTCAGTTGTGTCTTTCGATTGCATAAACTTCCGTGCCAACGCCGTCCCCAACAATGAACTAATCTCGAACATATTCGCATTGACCACACCGGTTGTCCTCATTCCGGCGTATGCCTCCTCTACCAGCGCATAAGCATCATCATATCTTCCCTCATTCTGCAAAGACATGACCTTAATTGACAACAACGAACTCCACAACGAGCCGTCAGTCTCCGCCTTAGACAACGACGTAATATAAATCATCTTGTCACGTATGGCAGAATACCCCTCCGCAGAAATGTCATTCGTGAGGAATGCAAATATATACCAAAGCAAATCGTCATCGAAACGCAAAGAATTATTCAACGCTGAAATACGGCATATCTCATCGAATGTTTCCGATACGCCGGCAGTATCTTTTGCCAGCAACTGGTTATAAGCAAGATTGCATATTGTGTTTTTCCTCCAATAATGTGCCTCCCCGAGCTCCTTAGCCTCCACAGCAGCCACTTTCTTGAGCAACGCTATTTTTTGTGCCAAAGAATCAGACCTGTTGGCAAGATTAGTAAGAGAATCGGACACGACAGTCAACCGGCGGTCAACCGGAGCGTCATACAACGGCGAATAAATGCTGTCGGCTAATTCCTTTTGTCCAATGTTCTTATAACAATGAGCCAGCCACATCGCGGAATAGTCCCTACGCACGTCCGCAGAATCCATTTCGGCTTTATCCATACTGTCGCTCACGGCAAACAGCGGCACCGCCTCCTCATACTTCCCTTGCTTATAAAGTTCTACTCCGGCGACAAACAATGAATCCGATTTCTGCATCAACTGCCTATCCTGCGGGTACAAGACCGAGGCAAGCAGAAACGACATGCCTATGAATATTATGTTCTTTCTCATACGATTCCCCATAAAACCGCCTAAAGTTACGAAGAACCGCAATAATATAAAACAGATTCTCCTATTTATAATTTTATGAGCATCAGATTCGCCCAATCTTTTTGCGACAGCACGGACAGCTTTTGCAATCCGTATTTTCCGGCTGCCTCGACAATCATATCCACGTCATGAATATAAAAACCGCTAAGCAGCATCGTGCCGCCACTCTTCAAGGATTTGGCGTAGCTGCCGATGTCGGCGAGTATTATATTGCGGTTGATATTGGCAAGCACATAATCGAAATACTCTACTTCTTTAACCGCATCAACGCCACCCAAACGGATGTCGATGCGCTCCTCGCCATTAACCGCTACATTTTCTTTGGCATTTTCATACGCCGGAGGGTCGATTTCCACACCTACCACATTACCCGCACCACGCATCGCCGAAAGAATCGCAAGTATCCCGGTACCGGTGCCCATATCAAGCACATTCTTCCCGCGCATATCAGCGGAAAGGATACGGCGTATCATCAAGGACGTTGTCTCATGGTGTCCTGTGCCGAAAGCCATCTTAGGGTCAATAACTATGTCATATTCCGCTTTGGGATAATCCGTATGAAACGAGCTATGCACAACACACATGTCTTCGAACACTATCGGCTTGAAATAGTGCTTCTCCCATTCACTGTTCCAGTCCTGCCCCTCTATCAATTCTTCCGTCACCTTTATGGAAGACGAGAACGGATAAGCGGCAATAGCGTCGTTGACAGCAGAGGGCTCATAAAGCTCCTGCCGTATATAGGCCGACACACCCTTGCAATCAGGCTCGAAACTTTCGAAACCGGCATCGCACAACAATGCAGCCAGCACATCAGTCTCCGTCTCCGTGCAAGGATTCAAATCAAAGCGTACTTTATAATAATTATTCATAAAAGCAAGGTATAAAAAAAGGAATGAAACCATTGTGATTCCATTCCTTCGATTTTGTAGCGCCTACGGGAATCGAACCCGTGTTTCAGCCGTGAGAGGGCCGCGTCCTAACCGCTAGACGAAAGCGCCATTCTGCAAAAGTGTCCGGGATGAGACTCGAACTCACACGAGCGAATGCCCACTACCCCCTCAAAGTAGCGCGTCTACCAATTCCGCCACCCGGACTTTCCAACATTTCAAGAGCGAAAAACGGGACTCGAACCCGCGACCCCGACCTTGGCAAGGTCGTGCTCTACCAACTGAGCTATTTTCGCGTTCGCATCGCGGACTTGCCCCTTTTGCGGATGCAAAGATAGATATGTTTTTTCAATCTCGCAAGTATTTAAAAATGTTTTTTCTGCAAAAAATCAAGCATTATTTATAACAAGCTAAGTCTCAATGCAGTTAGCAATGCTAACGTTTTATGTGGAGCAAATTAAAGAACTCTTGGCGATAAGCCGACTCGCTAAACACGCCGCTATATTCAATGGTAGAAGTGACACTGTCCTCCTTCTCGACCCCCCGCATCTTCATACAAAGGTGCTCTGCCTCACAATAGACAATGACACCGGTCGTATTCAATATATCCGTCAACGCGCCGCACACCTCCTTTGTCAAACGCTCCTGTACTTGCAACCGCCGGGCAAACACTTCCACCAGCCGGGCAATCTTACTCAACCCCACTATGCCGTTATCCGGGATATAGCCAATGGAGATATGCCCATAAAAAGGGAGTATATGATGCTCGCACAAAGAATAGAACTCTATATCGCGGACAATCACCATCTTCGACCCCGAATATTCAAATATCGCCGAACGCAGAACAGCGGCAGGATTGCGGCGATAGCCGGATGTCAGATAGGCCAATGCCTTGGCAGCCCGCATCGGTGTCTTTTTCAAACCGTCGCGGTCGACATCCTCACCTATCAACTTCAATATGCTTTTATAATGCTCCGCAATCTGCTCGACTACGGAATAATCCAAATTATCAATTTTCTTTTGAACCATTATTCAATTATATTAATCCTGTCCCTGACAATTATCATCTCGCCAGAAATCCTGCCAAATGACTTTTTCAGCTCCGCCATCATTTCAACAGCGTCTTCACGAGTTAAAAAATCACCGACTTTCAACCGCCAATAAGGCGCTTTATATACCAGATAAGTACCCAGCAAAGGGTATTCCGCTGAAATCTGCGATGCTATCTTCTCCGCATTGGCTCTTGCCATACGCTGGTTATTATCGGAATACACCTGTATCCGATAACCAGACTTATGCACCACCTTTGTGCCCGGGCGCAGTTCCGTACGGCTTCCGGCATCATCTCCGACAGTCGTCGTATCACGCTCCACACGTTTAGCCAACGCCCAAGGCTGAGCAACGGTAATCCGTCCCTCCGAACGCACAGACAAACTGTCAACTATGCTTCTTTCCTCACGGACTCCTCCGGACATATCCTCCGCATACACATCCGCCCCGGCCAACGCCATCGACAACAATATTGATAAAATCGCTTTCATTTACACATAAAAATAACGGACTACAAAATTAGTGAAATTTTCATTCACCACCGTAGTCCGCTATAACAATTATGAAAGAAACTTAATTTTAGAACGCATCAACAATGCCCATGAACGAATCGGCCTTCAAAGCGGCGCCGCCAATCAAACCGCCGTCGACATTAGGCTTTGCAAACAGTTCCTTAGCATTTGAAGGCTTGCAGCTACCACCGTAAAGGATAGAAGTATTCTCAGCGACAGCATCCCCGTATTTGCCAGCGATTGTCTTACGGATGAAAGCATGTATTTCCTCTGCCTGATCCGCAGTCGCGGTCTTGCCAGTGCCGATAGCCCAAACCGGTTCGTAAGCAAGAATTATCTTGCCGAAATCTTCTGCCGACAGACCGAACAAAGAGCCTTCCACCTGAGCCTTTACGACATCAAAATAAGTGCCGTTTTCACGCTCTTCAAGCACCTCGCCGATACAGAATATCGGAGTAAGACCGTTTGCAAGAGCCAACTCCACTTTATCTTTCAATGTCTCTGCAGTCTCATGATAATATTGACGGCGTTCAGAGTGCCCAAGAATTACATATTTCGCGCCGGTAGAAGCGACCATGGCAGCCGAAACCTCACCAGTATATGCCCCGCTTGCCTTATCAGCGCAATTCTCAGCGCCCAAGCCAACCTTTTCAGTATCAATAACGGCATTTACTGAAGCCAAATGGGTAAAAGGCACACAAATAACCACGTCACAATTCGGAGTACGCGCCTTCAAAGCCTCGTTTACGTCGTTTGCCAACTCGATACCCTCCTGAAGAGTGGTATTCATTTTCCAGTTTCCTGCAACAATGTTTTTTCTCATATTTTTTAAATTTAAAAATGACATATTAATTGCACTGCAAAGTTACTTCTTTTTTCTGTTCTTTTTTAAGCGTATAGTAAATTTTACAAGCAAGGGCGTACGATTGACCACAAGCAAAATAGCCATCAAAAGAATCAGAAGCGCACTCAGACCGACTAAAGCGCTAAAGCCATCTCCAGACTCGACATCCATTTTATGTATATCGGTCAAATCCACCGCACCCAACGACATTTTCCACACAATCATGCCATCGTTGACACGCACCAGTGCAGGATTGCCACGGGCCATCGTTTTAATCACCGTATCATCCATCTTATATATAGGATAATTTGCCATGGACATTTCCCGCCAGTCCGATATTTCACTGTCAGAGCCGCCTGTAAGACAAATCATCATGATACCCGAATCCGACAACGATTCATACATCTCATTAATACGGAACGTAGAAGCCACATTCACTTCAGAAAGGTCGGGAATAAGCAGCAAAAGCACATCGCCCTCCGCTGGCAGCACCTCATCGGTCACATCATAATCACCGTCAAAAAAAGCAATCCGGTTCACAGTTTTCCCGGCATTAACCACAGTATCGGGAACATGCTCTTTCCTATCCACAAATGTCCATGTAGTGTCGGGCAGATTTTCTAACGAAAACTGTTTCCGCACCCCATCTTTTTCATAGACAAAACTATACTCAACCCCGTCAGTCCCTCCATGCTCCCCTATTATATAGGTGCCTGTCTTATATGGACGGAAATCTATCAACGGCTGGCTCTTATAACCGATGGCCATCACCACCAACAGATACACTACTGGAAACACCACTGTAAGCCACTGTACAGCCGGGCCATACAGGCTCCTGACAGTCCGGTTCTTCCATAGAAGAAAAACTAATGCCAAAGTTATGGCTACATTTTTCCAAAAAGTGGCTGTATTTGATATGACCCAAGCCTCTCCAAAGCATCCGCAATCGGCTACAGGTTCGTAAATGGCTATATAAGCAGTTAGCGGAAGCATAAACGCCATAATTGCCAACGCCAACCACACGGACACCCTCCTGAACGACCCGGCAAACAACAGGACTCCAATAGTAAATTCCACAACAGGAACCATTACGGAAACCGCGTCGACATAAGGCATCGCCCACTCCCAGCCGAAAGCGTCCAGATAGTCAGAGACTTTATATATCACCCCCCAAAGGTCGATTCCTTTCGCCAATCCGGAAAAGATAAAGACAGCACCGACCGCCCAGCGCAACGCGACTACGGCAAAAGGACGGAGTTTCTGCAAGAAAGCCATCTGCTTGGATATATTATCCGCCATATTCCAATTTTATCAAGGCGAACAACGAATAGTTGACCATATCCATATAGTTGGCGTCAACGCCTTCCGAAACGAGCGTCTCTCCCTTGTTGTCCTCTATCTGTTTGGTGCGGTAAATTTTCGTCAGAATAATGTCTGTGTACGAGCTGACACGCATCGACCGCCACGCCTCGTCATAGTCGTGATTCTTGGCAAGCATAAGCTCAACTGTATTCTTCATATACGTGTCATATAGCTCCACCGCTTTCTCCGGAGATATGTCCTTGCCATCGTCGCTGAAGCCAAGCGCCAATTGTATCAAACCGATTATGCCATAGTTGGCTATAGCGATGAATTCCGGACGTATCCCCTCGTCAACCATCGCGTTGCCTTTTGTCTCCAATGTCCTGATGCGGTTAGCCTTAATCAACAACTGGTCAGTTATCGACTCCGGACGCATTATCCGCCACGAAGGCCCATAATCGTGCAGCTTTTTCACGAATATGTCACGGCAAACGGAAATCACGTGTTCAAACTGAGTCTTTGTATCTTTGCTATTATCCATACGTTTCAAAATTTCCCCAAAGTTATAAAAAGTATGCTTATGAATACGTTTTGACAGGCTAAATTTTGGAAAACAGTTTTTTATCCGTAACTTGGCACAAATATTCTACGACAATGACAAAACTTAAGATAGGCGACGAATGGTGGACAACACCTACCGAAAGCGACAACGGAAACCTGATAATGGTGACAGGACGGCGCAACGTGGAACCGGCGATGAACTCCGGAAAGTTCAACGACCGCATCGAAATTACATGGAAATACCAACCCGACAAAGGAGGCATGCCCGACTTCGACACCTCATCGCTGATGGAACAGGTGACCAACGCCATCAACGGCATATTCAAGAAAGATGAGGCGGCCATAATGACCGGCATCTACACCGGCGACGGACAGCGCAACTGGGTGTTCTACACGCTCAATCCCCGCAAATTCCAGTATATGCTCAACCAAGCCCTTGCCGGATTCGAGCTTCTCCCGCTTGAAATCTATGCCGAAAAAGACCCCGAATGGCTCGAATATAAGGAGATGAGGGAACTGACAGAAATCGCCGACGGGGAGTGAAACGCAATCATCGAGAGCAACAGTTGACAATATGGCACGTTTGTTATAGTTAGTTTGCAAACAGGACAATTTGCAAGACTTATAGATTAAATATTCTTAAATATAATACAGATTATTGCCAAGCTAAAAAAATTAGCTGTAATTTAGCCACGTCAAATCGTTAATTTTAACGATTGAGATTGTTAAATTAGAAACCAATTTAATATTTGTATTATGAAAATAACAAATCAGAAACTAATGCTCGCCACATTGACAACAGCGGCATTAATCACAGTATCACCGATGCTGTGGGGCAGTGAAGGCAATAATGAAGAAAACTTTTTTATAAAAACCGCCACAGGCACACCGGCGGCAGAAACAGATTTCACAGAAGCGGCAAAAAACACGATTGACTGTGTTGTCAGCATAAAAAGCTTCGCGACGCCACGCCAGCAAAGCATATCGCCATTCAGCGACCCGTTCTTCGAATTCTTCTTCGGTCCGGGAGCTGGCAACAGCCAACGCCGCCAACAGGAATCAAAACCGCGCCAGCTCGGGCTCGGCTCAGGTGTGATAATCAAGGAAGACGGCTATATAGTGACCAACAATCACGTTATTGAAGGCGCTGAAAAGCTGGAAGTGACACTCAACGACAACAAGTCGTACAACGCTACGGTAATCGGTGCCGATGCCGCCACCGACCTTGCATTACTTAAAATAGACGCAACCGGGCTGAATGCCATCACATTCGGCAATTCCGACGACCTCAAAGTAGGAGAATGGGTTCTTGCCGTAGGCAATCCGTTCGGATTCACATCGACAGTCACCGCCGGCATAGTCAGCGCAAAAGCGCGGAGTATCGGCTCTGCAACCCACAGCCGCCAGATGGGAATTGACGCATTTATCCAAACCGATGCCGCCGTCAACCCGGGCAACAGTGGAGGCGCGCTCGTCAACACGAAAGGCGAACTTGTAGGCATCAACACTGCCATCTACTCACAAACAGGCAACTACACCGGATACTCTTTCGCTATACCGACATCCATCGTTCAAAAGGTGATAACCGACATTATGAAATACGGAACTGTGCAACGCGCCGTGCTTGGTATCACATTCATCGAGCTTACTCCTGAACTGAAAGAGCAAAAGGATATTGACTCGCCTGTCAACGAAGGCATCTATGTGAACAGCGTAGAAGACATGAGTTCCGCGAAAGAAGCAGGCATAGAATCGGGTGACATAATCACTGAGATGAACGGCACGAAAGTACGCAATTCGGCAGAAATGCAGGAAACAATGAGCCGTCTCTATCCGGGCGACAAAGTGACAATAAAACTCTACCGCGGTGAAAAGGTAATGACTGTCACCACTACCCTCAAGAACACGCAGGGCAACACCACAATGACCAAGAGCAGCGATTTCACGGCACTCGGATGTGCGTTCAAGAAAGTTTCCGACAAGACAAAGGCGCAACTCGGCATCAGCGGAGGCGTGCAGGTTGCAGGCCTGAAAGCAGGCAAGTTCAAAGACGCCGGAATCAAAGAAGGCTTCATCATCCTCTCTATTAACGATGTTCCTGTAAATTCGCAAAGCGATGTGGAACGGATTTACAACGAGATAATGCGCGACTCTTCGCCAAACAAAGTAATGTTCATCACCGGCCTGTACCCGACTGGAAAACGCGGATACATGGCAGTGCCGCTCGCCGAAGAAGAATAAGAGCACTAACAATAACACATCAAAGTCCGGGATAAGTCGTAATAGTCTATCCCGGACTTTTTTGCGCCACATTGCAAATAAAAGTAAAATTTTATTTATTTACGCAAACTTAATCGCACTTTTTTGCCATTCGTTTGTTTCATTTTTAGTAATTTTGCAGCTAAAACGCGTTTATAAGTAGAATGAGACAACTAAAGATTACAAAATCAATCACCAACCGCGAAAGTGCGTCGCTCGACAAGTATTTACAAGAAATTGGACGTGAGGATCTTATCTCCGTAGAAGAAGAGGTAGAACTTGCGCAACGGATACGTAACGGCGACCACGCGGCATTGGAGAAACTTACGCGCGCAAATCTTCGATTTGTAGTATCTGTGGCAAAACAGTATCAAAACCAAGGATTAAGCCTGCCGGACTTAATCAATGAAGGGAATCTCGGCTTGATTAAAGCTGCACAGAAATTCGATGAGACACGCGGTTTCAAATTCATCTCCTATGCGGTATGGTGGATCAGGCAGTCAATCCTGCAAGCCCTCGCCGAACAGTCGAGGATTGTAAGATTGCCGCTCAATCAAGTAGGCTCGCTTAACAAAATAAGCAAAGCCTTGTCGAAATTTGAACAAGAAAACGAACGCCGTCCGTCAGCCGAAGAGTTGGCAAAACAATTGGACATTCCAGTTGACAAAATTTCTGACACATTGAAAGTTTCTGGCCGTCACATTTCGATGGACGCTCCATTCGTGGAAGGCGAGGACAACAGTCTGTTGGACGTGCTGACCAACGAGGACTCCCCTATGGCAGACGCTTCTCTCAACAGAGAATCGCTCTCCAAGGAAGTCGACCGCGCACTTAACCAACTGCACGACCGCGAGCGCGAAATCCTGAAAATGTTCTTCGGAATCGGATGTCAGGAAATGACACTGGAAGAAATCGGCGCAAAATTCGACTTGACAAGAGAGCGTGTACGCCAGATCAAAGAAAAAGCTATCAGAAAACTGAAAGGGCAAAAAAGCCGACTTTTAAAATCCTATTTAGGGGATTAGCAAGAAGACACGAAACTTGCAGAACGAAAAAAAGAGGATGCCAAAAGCATCCTCTTTTGTATTTCAGATTACAACCATTCAGTTGCATCGGCACGAAACACTATATGAGGCATATCAACCCCACGGTAATGCTTGACGACAGTGTCAACCGGCTGCATACCGTTGCGCAATGCCACATTCCGCGAAGCTGTATTGTTGTCACGGATTATCGAATATAAGGCATCAAAACGCAAAATGCTGAATCCGTAGTTCTTACAAGCCATGGCAGCCTCCGTGGCATATCCACAATGCCAAAAATCATAAGCAAGCAAATATCCTATCTCCGGCACCTGCAGATTCTTATACCCCTGCATTGTTATGCCACACTGGCCTATCATCTTTCCAGCCGACTTAAGCACCATAGCCCACAATCCGAATCCGAAATCGGCATAACGCTGAATCTGTCTTCGCATCCAAATTTCAGTCTCCTCATCGCTAAACGCTCCATTATAGGCATACATCACCCTCTCGTCCTGCAAAATCAATGACAAGTCCTGCATATCTGAAAAAGCCATCTCACGCAACAACAGTCTTGGAGTTTCAATAATAATATGATCCATACCGTCCATACACAATAGAAAGAGGACGCATACGCCCTCTTTCCCGTTATTTCTCAATCATTCACCCAGGCTACGGAAGCATCAGCACTTCACATCGGTTGCCCTGCTTGAGCAACGAAGCGATAAACTGCTCCATATCCTCCGCCGTAAGACTGTTGATTACATTCTTATAGTCAGTATACAGGTCAACGCCCTCTGTTGCATAATCCATAAGCACGCCGCTCCAATATCTGTTCTCATGGGCGTTCTCATCGGCTTTCTTAAGCATATATTCCTTCATCTTGGCCAATTCCGCGTCCGGAATATCCTTAGCCAATGTTTCAAGGCTGTTGATTGTCAATTTCTCGCTCGACTCGCTCTTCTGCGGATTCACGCCAAAGGCGGTCTGAATGACGAAGCCATCCTTATAAGTCTGGCGAAGGTCGCCTACTGAATAGGGACTATATGCCGCTCCTTCGTCCTCTCTCACGCTGTTGAGCAACTGGTTGGCCATTAATTGCCCTGCAATCTGCACTTTCACTTTGTTTTCCAGCGTGTAATCCAAATCACCGGTCCAAAGCATGGCAAGCATGGCGAGCTGTTGCTCATTCTTCATAGTGAACTGCTTGCGCACATTACCTTTGGCAAAATCCTTGCCGTCATCGGCGGCTTTCTCGAAATTCTTATTGGAAGGAAGCGAAGCAATATATTGCTCAACCAATCCCTGCATTTCGTTCATATCGAAATTACCGGTTATTACAAATGTGAAATCCGCGGCGTTGGCAAATCTCTCTTTATATATCTGTAATGCACGGTCATAGTCAAGTCGGGAAACCATTTCCGGACTCTGAACCATAGCCTTAGGATGGTGGGCATACAATACGTGGGTCAATGTGTCGCTGAACACATATTGCGGGTCATGCACAAGATTCTGCAATTGCGATAACACCATATTTTTCACGGTAGCGAATGCTTCCGCATCTTCTCTCGGAGACGTGAAGTTCAAATACAGAAGCTGCATCATCGTTTCCAAATCTTTCGGGGTCGATTTCCCAGAAACGGTCTCTTTATAGTCACCCACAGAAACATTAAGCTCGACATTCTTACCGGAAAGCAGTTTCTGCAAATCGGTAAACGAGAATTTCGACAACCCGGTAGTGCCTATCATATCGGCAGACATTACTGCATTAGGATAGTCCTCGGCCGGATAAAGCGACGCGCCGCCGGCACTCTCGGCAGAAAGCAGTATCTCGTCTTCCTTGAAGTCAGTCGGTTTGAGAAGCACTTTCACACCGTTGGACAACGTCAGTTCCGTATAGCCCAAAGCCGTGTTCACATCAGCCTTCACGATGCTGCCTTTCTTTGGAAGTTCCGCCATAAGCGGTTCGTTCACAGTATTGTCAACGTATGCTTCCACATTAGCCGCCTCGACCTCGGCAATTACTTTCTGCAACTGCTCCTTTGTCGGGACAACCACGCCCTCCTTCTCCGGGCACATCGACATCACGACAAGATTCTTGTCTGTGATAATCTCTTTTATGTAAGCATTGATTTGTTCCACCGGAATCATCGGGGCGACAGCCTTCATCTTGGCGTATGTCTGGTCGATGCCTACAATCGGCGTATTGTTGATGAAGTGGCCGATATAACGCTGCGCATAGACGTTGTTCTTATCCGTGGTGCGGTTGTTGTATTTCGTCTCAAGCTCGCTTAGATACTGCGCACGCGCACGGTCGTATTCAGTAGCGGTGAATCCGTATTCACGCACTTTCTTCAGCTCCGTCAGAGCAGCTCTCAAGGCAGCTTCCGAACCCTTGTCGTTGACCATCACCTGCATCATCAGCGCGCCTTTAGTACTTGCGTAAAGGAATGTAGACATACCTACCGAACTCCCTGCGAAAGGAGCGTCGGGAGAAAGCGTCAAATCCGTCAACCGCTGCTGGAACATGGCATCAATCATATCGTCCATATAGTCAACCATAAGAGCCGCGTCCGTATTGCGCAATTCACGCGGAAGCAAATCGTATTTCTGCGCAATAAAAATAATATTGAACGGCATTTCCTTGTCCTTGTCGGAAATCACTACCGGCTCGTCGTTGTCGCCAACCAGACTGTACTCGAACTTGGCTGGATTCTCAGGCATTTTTATCGGAGAGAATATCTTCTTGATTTTTGCCTCCACCTTGTCAACATCGATGTCGCCGACCACGATTATGCCCTGCAAATCCGGACGGTACCACTTTTCGTAGTAGTCGCGCAGCACTTGCGGCTCGAAGTTGTCGATAATCTCCATCTTGCCGATAACGTTATGAGTTGCGTATTTCGTATTCGGATAAAGCTCCGGCGCATGGCGGTCGAGAATACGCGAAACCGCGCCGTTGCCCATACGCCATTCCTCGTGGATTACGCCGCGCTCCTTGTTGATTTCCTCGTCAGAGAGGGTCAGCGCATCGGCCCAGTCATGAAGGATGAGGAGACAGGAGTCCACCACTGTCTCGCGTGCCACCGGCACGTTGGTTATGTCATATACAGTCTCATCGGTACCGGTATGCGCGTTAAGGTTCATGCCGAATTTCACACCGATTGATTCCAGCCACGTAAGCAACTGCTTGTCAGGAAAATTCTTCGTGCCGTTGAAGCACATGTGTTCCAAGAAGTGGGCGAGACCGTTCTGGTTCTCGTCTTCCTGCACAGCCCCTACCCTCTGGGCAATGTGGAAATCAGCCTGACCTTTAGGGTATTCGTTATGACGTATATAGTACGTCAATCCGTTAGGCAACTTGCCGGTACGCACCAGCGAGTCAGTCAACTCTGGCATCGGCGGCATCTGTTGCGCAAAAACTCCGATGGCGAACAGCAGCATCACCGCCGCCATCATTCTCTTCACAAATAGATTCATATAAATTTTGATTTAATACTTTTATAGGTCAAAAGTAGTAAAAATTCCGCCAACGCCACCAATTTCCCGACAAATTTCTTATCACCGGCAAAATAGCGACATGTCCACTTGACAATTTTAACCCCACGCAACGGAGTGCAGTTTTGAGCATGGCTGCCACCAGTTACACAGCTTATCTGCCCGCCTACGGCTGCACTCTGCTTATCATACGTTCTCTGAAGTAAAACCGCTACGCGACTCTCCCCATTTACATCGCAGAAATGTTTTTGAAACGCTTTTGTGCTTCACCAAACAACAATATCAAACTTACGCCATTATTTATTATTGGTGTCCGCTAAAAAATCAGGGAATAGTTGCATTGCGTTCATTCATAGTGTCTTAATATGCCTCTGCGTGAAGTGGCTTGTCTTTGGGGATAAAAAAGCCTCGTGGAGGCTCCGGGCTTGTAACCCCATGCAAGCGGAGCCGTGGCGGAGTGCAGCTTGGGGTGGGACAGTCCCAAACTCAACACGGCCTCGTGGAGGTCGCACTTTAAAGTTCAGAGTTGAAAGTTTAGAGTTGAGAGAGTTGTATACTCTCAACATTCAACACTCTACTCTCAACACTTACAGACCTCCACGAGGCCGATTTCTTTGTCAGCCACCTACCTACCGCCAAGGCGGCAGGTTACTCGGCAACAGCCCCCACGGGGCTGACTTCATCGGAGACGGCGCATTACACCCCATAAATCGAATGCCCTCATTTTTAGCGGACACTAATAATTTTGTTTAATCTATTGAACAAATATCTCTACAATCTGCTCAATATAAAAAGCATTTCATCTGCAAATATAAGTATTATATTCAAAAAAAAAGGACAGGCGCAACGACCTGTCCTTCCAGTATTCTATGTTCGGAAATTCTTAGCGAGTTGCGAGAAATTCCTTGATTTCGGCGAGTGTATGCTCTACGGTGTAGCCGAATTTCTCTTCCAGCACCTTGGCAGGAGCGGAATAGCCGAAATGGTCCAATCCGGAGATTTTGGCATCCGTACCCACAACAGGCAACAACGTTGAAGATATGCCCGATGTCTTTGCAAATACCGGTTTGTCACGAGGAATCAGAGCGTTACGGTATTCCTCCGGCTGGTTCATATACAACCCTACGGACGGGACAGAAACGACACGCGACCTAACGCCCTCCGCCTTCAACTGCTCGGCAGCCTTGACAAGCAGCAGTACATCAGAGCCGTTGCCGACAAGCACCACATCAGGGTCATCGCAATCGACAACCGAGTAACCACCGTGTACCATCTGCAAAGCCTCTTCGTAACGGTCGCCGTTCTTTGCCGGAAGCTCCTCCACATTCTGACGCGTAAGAATCAAGCCAGTAGGAGAATCCGTATTCTCCATAGCCATCTTCCAAGCTATCGTCGTCTCGGCACTGTCTGCCGGACGGAGAACAAGCATACTGTTCTTGCCTGAATGGTTCTTTATCTCCTCCATCAGGCGTATTTGCGCCTCCTGTTCCACCGGCTCGTGCGTAGGTCCGTCTTCACCGACACGGAAAGAATCGTGCGACCACACGTATTTCACCGGCAGCTCCATGAGAGCGGCCATACGGATAGCTGGCTTCATATAATCGGAGAAGACGAAGAACGTGCCGCATGCCCCCATCATACCGCCGTGCAACACAATACCATTGATTATGGACGCCATAGTAAGCTCTGCAACGCCCGATTGCAAGAAACGTCCGTTGAAATTATCCGGAGCCAACACGCTACCGCATTTCTTTATAAAACCTTCCGTCTTGTCGCTGTTCGACAAATCGGCGGAAGAAACAATCATATTGTTGAGCTTAGTGCCAAGCTCTGCGAGCACGTCTTCCGAAGCCGTTCTGGTAGGAATGCCCGGCTTATGGGCGATGCTCTTATAATCTATTTCAGGCAACTTGCCGTCAATCCAGCTCTGCAATTCAGCGGCAAGTTCGGGATTTGCCTGTTTCCAAGCCGCAAATTCAGCCTTACGCTTAGCCACAATGCCTTTCAATTCTTCCTTACGGGACGCATATAACTGCTTCGTCTCCTCAAACACAGCCCATGGGTCGTTAGGGTCACCGCCAAGATTCTCGACAGTCTTTTCATAACTTGCCCCGGATTTGCTGATAGGATTACCGTGCGTGCTGCACTTGAACTCGAAATTCTTGCCGTCGGCCGTGACACAGCCTTTGCCCATAACCGTATTGCCGATGATAAGCGTAGGACGCTTAGTCTCCTTTATGGCATTCTCAAGCGCACCTGCAATTTCCAACGGGTCGTTGCCGTCAATCTCGATTACGTTCCAGTTCCATGCACGGTATTTGGCGGCTGTGTCCTCATTAGTCACGACATCCACCATAGTAGCAAGCTGCACCTTGTTGCTGTCGAAGAACATAATCAGATTGCTCAATCCCAACAAACCGGCAATACGCCCCGCGCCTTGAGATATTTCCTCCTGAATGCCTCCGTCGGAAATCAAAGCGTATGTCTTATGCGAAACAACCTCTCCGAAACGGGCGGCGATGCAACGCTCGGCAATGGCCGCGCCGACAGCCATCACATGCCCCTGCCCCAACGGACCTGAGCTGTTCTCTATGCCACGCTTCACATCCAATTCCGGATGCCCCGGAGTGGCGCTCTGCCACTGGCGGAACTGCTTCAAATCGTCAATCGAATATTTTCCACACATAGCCAACACGCTGTAAAGCATCGGCGACATATGGCCGGGATCAAGGAAAAACCTGTCTCTCGCAAACCATTCCGGATCTTCCGGATCATAAACCAAAAATTTAGAATACAATACATTCAGAAAATCAGTGCCGCTCATCGAACCGCCCGGATGCCCGGACTTAGCAGCTTCAACCATAGTGGCCTCTAATATTCTCAAATTGTCGGCCGCCTTGTTCATCTGGTTTGCGTCCATTTATATTTTGTGATTTTATAGTTGAAAAATTCCTTTTATGCAAAAATACAAATAAAGTTTCACTTCTCGTGGATTTTACCATAAAAAAGAATTCTGCCGCCCATTTTCTTTCAAAACGAACGGCAGTACTTTTATTTCAGAATATCTTGTTACGCCTTCTTCACGCGGCTGCCCACAAGGGCATAGAACAACTGGTAGGCCACCAAAGCGAACACAAGCCAGAAGCTCGACAGATAGCTCGACAGCCCGCCGTCGCCAACGATAAGGCTCTGGATGAACGGCCAGATACCGCCACCGCAAACCATCACCATAAATATACCGGAAGCCACCTGAGTGTATTTGCCCAAGCCGGAAACCGACAGATTGAAAATCGCGCCCCACATCACAGATGTGCAAAGACCGCAGAGGATGAGGAACAGCACGCTTATAGGCAATACGACTGTGGTAATTTCAAAGCCGTTCTCCTTGTCAATACCGAACATATCCACTGTAATGGATTCCGGCAAATTGATGGCCAGCGCAAGGAAAACAAGCCCTACGATAGCGACAAACGCAAGCATCGCGCGGCTCGACACCTTTCCACCCACGGCACCGCCAATCAGACGGCCAACGAGCATCAGCAGCCAGTAAACGCCCGAAACCGCGCCGGCAGTGGCCGCGGCTGTAGAAACCGTTTCGGGATTTTCTTTCAAATAGTTTTCAACATACTGCAACGAGAAGTTTGCTATTCCGACCTCAACGCCTACATAGCAGAAAATCGCAACCACGCCAAGCACAAAATTGCGGTACTTGAACGCTCCCGAAACCTTCACCTCCTCGGTCTTCTGTCCTAATGTGGGCGATTCCGGCAGTTTGGAGAAATAGATTACCAAGAAAGCCGCGGCAAAAATTCCCATCGCCATATAGAACACGGCATTGGCATCGGCAATTGAAGTGGCGTTCTGCCCCATCAGCGCGCCTACAACCATCGGGGCGAGTGTCGCGCCAAGCGAGTTGCACGCTCCGCCGAACTGCACAAGCTGGTTGCCCTGATTCTCGTTCTTTCCAAGACTGTTAAGCATCGGGTTGACAACCGTGTTTAGCATACACATAGAGAAACCGGACACAAATGCGCCTATGAGATATATCACCACGCTTGTGTTCACATCGCCTATAAACTGCGACATATAAGTGATAAGCACTCCGATGAAACCTACGGAAACCGCGCCAAGCGACGTGATTCTGTAGCCCTTTTTCTGCAACATCATGCCTGCCGGCAATCCCATGAATGCATAGGCAATAAAATTGGCAAGCGTGCCAAGCTGGGTAAGGATGGCGTTGCCACCTGTCATCTTCTTAATCACACTGCCCAACGGATTCTGATAGCCCGTAACGAACGCTATCATAAAGAACAAAGCAAACATTATGATTATAGGCAATACATAATTCTTGCTCTGCTGCTGACTGCTAATAGTTTTTTCCATAAATTTACCTTTTAATTCTAAGGTTTAATATTAAGTTTGTTATTAAATTTATTTGCTTTTTATGCGCCAAAATTACAATTTTTCTGACAACACAACAAAAAGTGCCATCAAAAAAGAATTAATATTCACGCTCGCCGAAAATCGAAGTGCCGATACGCACCATTGTGCTGCCCTCTTCCATCGCTATGCGGTAGTCCTCGCTCATCCCCATGCTTACCGTCCGGAAATAATCCTTGCCGGCCATCGCTCCCGATGCAAGACGGTCGAACACCCGGCGGATTTCACGGAATTCTTTATGAATTTCCGCCACATTATCTGTATTAGTTGCCATACCCATAACGCCGCAAATCCTGACATTGCGCAACGAATCCACCACACCGGAATCCACCAGAGCCTCGCATTCCTCACAAGTAAGCCCGAATTTCGTGGTTTCAAGAGCCACATGCAGTTGCAGAAGTACATCAGTAACCCTTCCTATGCGTCCTGATTCCTTATCGACCACGCGCAACAATTTTTCGCTGTCGATACTGTGAATCAACGCGACAGAGGGGACAAGCTGGCGCACCTTGTTTGTCTGCAAATGCCCTATGAAATGCCACTCCATATCGGATGGCAGCAACGGCTCTTTCTGCACAAGCTCCTGCACACGGCTTTCGCCGAACATACGCTGACCGGCATCGTAAGCCTCCTTCAGCACTTCCGCGGGGTGGAATTTCGAGACGGCCACGAGACTCACTCCCGGAAGGAGCGAGTCTCGTACCATCTTTATATTTTCAGCAACAGAAAGCATTATTCCGCCTTTCCGCTCAAATTCTCCTTATACACATCCATTATCATAGTTTCCGTAATGGAAGCTATCTCATAATCGGCCATCGTGCCTTTCATCCCGGCCACGAAATTGTCGTATGCAGTCTTGAAATCAGCGGCCTGCACCATTATATAATTGGCGGTCTTTTTTTCGACAGCCGTCTTTTCGTCGATTGTGATGAAATTCACTTTCACTTTATACCAACGGTCGCCGTTCTCGTCCCAGAATATCTCCGCCGTGTTCGTGCGCTTCACGGCCGAGACCTTGAATTCGCCGGAAATAAAAGGAGTAATCTCCTCCGTTATCCTCGCCTCTGCTTCCGTAAACGACAATGCGTCCACAAGATACGGCTCCGTGACCGTCTTCTGCTGGCCGTTTTCTACAAGTTTATCATATTTCACCTTACATTCAAACCAAGTTGCCATAATTCGTCAATTTATTTATCAAACTAATAATCAATGTTTTCACAAAAATGCCGTCAGTGGCTGAAAAAAAACGCTACAAAATTATCAATTTTAATCATACCTACAACACACAAACGGCCTTTATTTCCAAGAACGATTCCCAGAAACGGCAACAGAGCCTATAAGAAAGATTAAAATTTAAGATAATTGCGTTTTTTAAAATTATCTTTTATTATCTTTGCGAATATAAAATCATTTAAATACCAAACCGCTATTTTTTAAAATTATGAGAAAGCTCAGAACCACATTAGCCACATGTTTATGTTCCATAACGGCATTTTCCACATTATATGCGGAAAACATCTGCATTTCAACTCCCAACACTACCCTCGTCTTGGACGCCACAACAGGAAAAGAGTTGAGATACACCTATTATGGAGAAAAACTCACACCCACCGATTTGGAAAACATCGGACATGCCAAAGATTTATTCCAAATGGTGTATCCGCCTTTCGGCATGGTATGCCTTAGCGAAACTGCCCTGTCGGTTGTCCATTCGGATGGAAATATGTCGACACAGCTTGCCGTAGAAAACATACAAAAATCCACAGACGCCAATTCATCGGTCACGACAATACGGCTTAAAGACAAAATATATCCATTCCATGTCGACATAAACTACCGCACATATACGGATTCCGACATCATAGAGACATGGACAGAAATCACCAACAATGAAAAGAAAGAAGTCATCCTGACAAAATTCGCCTCAGCATATCTGCCGATACGGAAAGGCGACGTATGGCTAACGCATTTTCATGGCTCATGGGGTGCGGAAGCAAGCCTCATACAAGAGCCTCTGATTCCCGGTGTCAGAGAAATCAAAAACACTGACGGTGTGCGCAATTCCCAAACCGACCATGCGGAGGTAATGTTCTCATTAGACGGCAAGCCACAAGAGAATTATGGCCGCGCCATCGGGGCAGCCCTATGCTATACTGGAAATTACAAATTACGCATCGACACAGAATCAAGCGACTACCATCACTTCTTCGCTGGCATCAACGAAGAAAACTCCTTTTATGAATTATCAAAAGGAGAGACATTCACAACCCCGGTGCTTGCATTCACATACAGCGATGAAGGGACGGGAGGTGTGAGCCGGAGTTTCCACAAATGGGCAAGAAACCATATCCTGCCACATGGCGACCAAGCACGAAAAATATTGCTTAACAGTTGGGAAGGCGTGTATCTGCACATAACAGAGGAGAAAATGACACAAATGATGGACGACATTGCAGCCATCGGAGGGGAATTGTTCGTGATGGACGACGGCTGGTTCGGCAACAAACATCCGCGCAATACCGACAAAGCCGGACTGGGCGATTGGACCGTAAACAAAGACAAGCTACCGAACGGCATCGAAGCCCTCACTGAATACGCCAAAGGAAAGAACATTAAATTCGGAATATGGATAGAGCCTGAAATGGCAAACACATCAAGCGAGTTATACGAAAAGCACCCGGACTGGATAATACAAGCCCAAGGGCGAGAGATAACACCCGGACGCGGAGGCACACAAGTAGTGCTGGACCTATCGAATCCGGAAGTACAAGACCACGTATTCAACATAGTCGACAACCTGATGGCTACCTGCCCCGACATCGACTATATAAAATGGGACGCGAACATGTCGATACTCAACCATGGCTCGAATTACCTTCCGTCCGACAGACAGAACCTCCTTTATATAGAATACCATAGAGGATTGGAGAACGTTCTGCAACGCATACGCTCCAAATACCCTGACTTGACAATCCAAGCATGCGCGAGCGGAGGTGGAAGAGCTAACTACGGCTACCTGAAATATTTCGACGAATTCTGGGTAAGCGACAACACAGACGGACTACAAAGAATCTATATGCAATGGGGAGCATCATACTTCTACCCGGCATTGACCATGGCTTCACATGTCTCCGACATTCCCAACCTGCAAACACAACATTTGATTCCGCTTAAATTCCGCATAGACGTGGCCATGAGCGCACGCTTCGGTCTTGAGCTGCAACCTCAGCACATGACCGCCGAAGAAAAAGAAATATGCAAAAAAGCCATTTCCGACTATAAACAAATACGCCACATAGTCCAGTTTGGCGACCTTTACAGACTTGTCTCGCCTTACAGCGGTTTAGGGCTTGCTTCCCTAATGTATGTCACCCCCGGAAAGGAGGAAGCTGTGTTTTACTGGTGGAAAATGCAACAATTCATCAATGAGCATTACCCGAGAGTAAAAATGGAAGGTCTTGACCCGGACAAATACTACAAAATTAAAGAGCTCAACCGCACGGACAAATCCCCATTAGCATTCGAGGGGAAAATTTATTCCGGAAAATACCTTATGGCAAACGGTCTGGAAATGCCATACCGCCACAGCTACAAATGCGATTATGCAAGCCGGATAATCCATCTGGAAGCCATAGACTGACCGACAGCTACAAATTATCGACAAGTGCATATATGCCAATGACAACAGGCATATATGCACTTGTCTTATGCTTTAAAACATATTAATAAATATTCATTATCTCACACCAACAGCCTATCTTTGTATAAACAACCGGAAAATCCAGAGCAAATGAATCGAAACAACCTATTATACAAAGTCATTAATTTTTATATCGACGGATTCAAGAATATGACAGTTGGCAAAACATTATGGACTATCATTTTACTGAAAGTGTTCATCATATTCGCCATACTTAAATTATTCTTATTCCCTGACTTTCTAAGCTCTAAAAGCTCCACAGAAGAAGGCAAAGCCGATTATGTGCGTTCCGAATTAATTAACCGAAACAAATAATCAACACAAATGGAAGATTTAATTTCAGTAGTCGACTGGTCGAGAGCGCAATTCGCCCTTACGGCCATCTACCATTGGCTGTTTGTCCCGCTCACCCTCGGATTAGGGATAATCATTGCCATAATGGAAACTATTTATTATCGCACGAAAGACGAAAAATGGCTTGCTACCACCAAGTTTTGGATGACTTTGTTCGGTGTCAATTTCGCTATCGGGGTCGCAACAGGCATCATCCTCGAATTCGAGTTCGGCACAAACTGGTCAAACTACAGTTGGTTCGTAGGCGACATCTTCGGAGCGCCGCTTGCCATCGAAGGCATTTTGGCATTCTTTATGGAATCGACATTCATCGCCGTAATGTTCTTCGGATGGAAAAAAGTCGGACCGAAATTCCATCTTGCCTCCACATGGCTGACTGCCATAGGAGCAAGCATCTCCGCACTGTGGATACTCGTGGCCAACGCATGGATGCAGCATCCTGTGGGAATGGAATTCAACCCCGACACTATGCGCAACGAAATGGTTGACTTCTGGGCAATAGTGACATCGCCTATGGCTGTCAACAAATTTTTCCATACCGTACTCAGCGGATGGACGCTCGGCGGAGTGTTCGTTGTAGGAGTAAGCTGCTGGATGCTTCTGAAAAAGCGCAACGCCAACCATTGCTACCGCAGCATGAAGGTAGGCGGATGGATAGGCACGATAGGCATCGTGCTCACATTAGCCACAGGCGACGGCTCGGCCGTGACCGTGGCAGAGCACCAGCCTATGAAACTCGCCGCAATGGAAGGGCTATACGACGGCTCGCACGGACAGGAAATAGTGGCATTCGGAATCCTCAACCACGACAAGCAACCCGGCGACAACGCAGAGCCGTATCTGTTCGACATCTCCATCCCATACGGACTGTCAATCCTTGCCACGCACAATGCCGACGCATTTGTGCCGGGCGTGAACGACCTGATAAAAGGCATATCGTTCACACCTGAAGGCGATACCATAAACACCGTATCGTATGCCGAGCGCATAGCGCGCGGAAAAGCGGCGCAACAGTCGTTGGAAAAGTACCACGAGGCAAAGCAGACCGGCGACACCGCAGCAATGGCAATTCATGCGGAAGCGATGAAAGCAGACTTCGATTATTTCGGCTACGGATACCTCAGCTCTCCGGAAGAGGCCATTCCTAACATTCCGCTTACGTTCTACACGTTCCACGCGATGGTGATACTCGGCGGCTACCTCCTCATATTCCTGATAGCCTCGCTGCTGCTTGCCTACAAGCGCGGAATTATGGAAAAAGTCCGCTGGGCAAGCCTGTTCCAACGCTTGGCAATCATCACAATACCGTTAGTCTACCTGTGCAGCATCTGCGGATGGGTAGTGGCAGAAGTAGGACGGCAGCCATGGACGATACAGGATCTGATGCCTAACTGCGTGGCAATATCCGACATAAGTGCTGGATACGTGCAGACAACATTCGTGATTTTCGCCGTAATTTTCACGGCTCTGCTCGCAGCCGACATCTGCATAATCACGAAACAGATTTCCAAAAAATCAAAAGAAAATCTCGACACAGCAAAATAACGATACAACTATGATAACCTACGAATTTCTTCAGAACTACTGGTGGCTGCTTATCTCGATATTAGGAGCGGTCCTCGTGTTCCTGCTGTTCGTGCAGGGCGGACAGACAATGCTCCTGACCACCAAAGAAGCAACATATAAGTCAATGATGGTGAACTCGCTCGGACGGAAATGGGAATTGACGTTTACCACGCTCGTCGTATTCGGCGGGGCTTTCTTCGCGTCTTTCCCGCTGTTCTACTCCACCAGCTTCGGAGGCGCGTACTGGCTGTGGATGATAATCCTGTTCAGCTTCATCGTGCAAGCCATATCATATAAATACCGCCAGAAAGAAGGCAACGTCTACGGCACACGCACCTACGACACTCTGCTGTTCATCAACGGCATAATCGGCCCGGTATTGCTCGGGGTGGCTGTGGCAATGATGTTTTTCGGAGCAGAATTTACCGTGTCGAAAGCCAACATCCTCAATCCGCAGGCATCGGCAATATCGCAATGGGGGCCAGGACACGGTATCGAGGCAATCTTCAACTTCAAGAACCTTATACTCGGATTCACTGTCCTGTTTCTTGCGCGCGTACAGGCTACACTCTATTTCATCAACAACATCGACGACAAGCGTATGCACGAAGAACTGATGCCGGGATTCCGCCTTAACGCCATCCTGTTCGTGGTGTTTTTCCTCACTTTTGCCGCATTGCTGCTGACAGCGAAAGGCGTAGCCTACGGAAACGGCACGGCTGAATGGACAGACTACAAATACCTGCACAACTTCATAGACATGTGGTGGGTACTGATTATATTTTTGATTGGCACTCTATCCGTGCTCTATGCCATCGGACGCACCGTCTTTACGAAAGGCTTCACGAAAGGGATTTGGTATTCAGGCATCGGAACGGCGTTGGTGGTGATGTCGCTGTTCTGGGTGGCAGGCTACAACGGCACGGCATACTACCCCTCATTGCTCGACGTTGAAAGCTCCCTTACGATACGCAACAGTTCGTCGAGCGAATTCACGCTGACAGCGATGAGCATAGTGTCACTATTGATACCATTTGTACTTGCATATATAGTCTACGCATGGTATGCGATGGACCGTGTGAAAATCACGAAGAAAGAAATCGAGGAGACCGCCCCGGAAGAGAAATACTGATAAACATTGAGTGTTTAGTGTCGAGGGTTTAATGAGATTTTCATTAAGCCCTCGATTTTTTCCAACATATCACCAATACCGTTACAAGCACAAAAAACACTGCTGAAGTAGCCAAAGACAAGATGGAATTAAGAAACACTGTTTGCGAAATGAAATCCTGATAGTCCCAATATGAGCCATCCATCGGCATTCCCCTGTCAATTATAAAACGGAAAGCCAATGTCAACCCACACGTGATAACGCCAAACGCCGTAACCGAGACTTTTAATTCTATATTCGCATACGATGCCCAAATAAACAGCAACATTCCGATAAGATACAAACAAAGCAACGCCTCCCCTCCCATATTATTGCCTACCGGTACAAACGACAAAACGACAGCGGCGACCCTTTGCAGCAGCAACATCCACAGTCCCGATTTCGACCATACACTCAACCTGACATTTGGAGAGAATAGCAACCATGAATATATTGCCACAAAAGCGCATCCCCAAAAAATCTGACTGAAAACAAGCCCGGTATTACCTCCATCATAGGAAAAGGCATCTAACGCCATCGGTAAAAAGAAATCCTGCAAAGAAGCTGCAAACCCAGCCAGCATAATCAAAATCAGTCCCATCCCCAACGCTTTTTTATTTGAGGGCGTTATAACTTTCTCCTGCACATTTTGCATAACAATATAATTTTATTATTCAAACATTCAAAATTAGCAAATAAAAGGCAAACGTCATAATAATTACGCGAGTTCGGGAGTTCGGGATATGGACTAAGAGAAAACATATTGTGATACAGCCTTGAAGAGGCTGCTTTGCTGTGGCATGTGCAGCCGACGGCGGAAGCCGCCATGAGGCTCTTTTTATGTGCAGTTATCTGTGCCTCCAACTCCGTAATATTTTCCACTTTCTTATCCCGAACTCGCGTAATTATTGTTATTTCATCCGCTTTACACTAACTTTGTAATCCTAAAAAATAAGGTGCGATGGTAAACTTTGAATTTCAGAATCCCGCCAAAATCATATTTGGCAAAGGGATGATATCAAAAGTAGGCGAAGAAATAAAAAAAAACGGTGCAAGGAAAGTGCTTTTGGTGGCCGGCAGCGGTTCGATAAAGCGTAACGGAGTGTATGACACCGTCCGTAAGTCATTGGACGAAGCAGGAATCGCCGTATGCGAGCTTTGGGGAGTGCAACCCAACCCGCTGCTGTCGAAAGTGCTTGAAGGAGCCGAAATTTGCAAAAAAGAAGGCATCGGTTTCGTGCTTGCCGTAGGCGGCGGAAGCGTAATCGACACGGCCAAAGGCATAGGAGTGGCCGCAACCAACGAGGGCGACGTGTGGGACTTCTATATGGGCATACGCAACAAAATAGAGCACTGCCTGCCTATCGGCGTGGTGCTTACGATTCCGGCAGCCGGCAGCGAAACAAGCTACGCCTCGATAATAACCAACAGCGACGGCAACTACAAACGAGGAATCCACGACAATATCGTGATACCGAAATTCGCCATCATAGACCCGGAGACATCATACTCTCTGTCGCAATACCAGATGGCATGCGGCTCTTCCGACATCCTCGCACACTTGATGGAACGGTACTTCACCACAGTAGAGCACACGGAGCTTACGGACCGTATGATAGAGGGAGCCTGCGTCACCATCATCAACAATGCGCTGAAAGCCGTAAAGAATCCAACAGACTACGACACACGGGCCGAGATAATGATAACATCGACATTCGCCCACAACAATATGCTCGACTGCGGGCGCATAGGCGACTGGGGCAGCCACAACATCGAGCACGAATTGAGCGGCTCGTACAACATAGCCCATGGCGCGGGACTGTCGATAATCTTCCCGGCGTGGATGAAATACGTGTGGAAATCCAACCCGGCGAAATTCGTGCAGTTCGGGCAACGAGTATGGGGCATAAACTCATATCCCTACGACACAGAATACACCGTAACGCAGATGATTCGCCGGTTGGAAGACTGGTATAAACAGTTAGGTCTGCCCACGCGCCTAAGCGAGATAGGCATCGACGGCTCGCAATTCGAGGCTATGGCAGAAAGAGCGTTGGTGAACCGTGAAAGCGGACTCGGCAACTTCGTGAAACTGAAGAAACAGGACATAATCGAAATATTCAAACTCGCGCTGTAAATGATAGACAGGGAAACAGTCGATAAGATTCTCGATGCGGTCGATATAGTGGATGTCGTTTCCGACTTCGTTCATTTGCGCCGCCGCGGCGCGAACTATATCGGGCTGTGCCCTTTCCATAACGAAAAGACACCGTCGTTCAGCGTCTCGCGCTCTAAAGGAATATGCAAATGCTTCAGTTGCGGGAAAGGCGGCAGTGCCGTCAACTTCATTATGGAGCATGAGCAGATGTCGTACTACGAGGCACTCAAGTATCTTGCCAAGAAATACCATATCGAAGTCAAGGAACGCGAGCTGACCGACAAGGAGAAGCAGGAACAGTCGGAACGAGAGAACATGCTCGTAGTCAACGAATTTGCGATGAAGCAGTTCGAGGACAATATGTACAATACCGACGAGGGTCGCAACATCGGATTAGGCTATTTCTACGAACGCGGATTCAACGACAACATAATCAAGAAATTCCATCTCGGCTATTCGATGGACAACAGCACCGCCCTCTACGATGCCATCAAGAAACACGGATTCAATCCGAAATATGCGGTGGAGACCGGGCTGTGCATGCACAACGAGCGCGGCTACTACGACCGCTTCAAAGGGCGCGTGATGTTTCCCGTGCTCAACATCGCGGGAAAAGTGATAGCTTTCGGAGGCAGGACGCTGAAAAAGGACGACCGGGCAAAATACGTCAACTCCCCGGAGTCGATAATCTATAAGAAAAGCAACGAGCTTTACGGACTGTTCCAAGCCAAACGCGGAATAGTCAACAAAGACAAATGCTTCCTCGTGGAGGGATATACCGACGTGCTGTCGATGCATCAGGCGGGAATCGAGAATGTAGTGGCCTCATCAGGCACATCGTTGACAGAGGGGCAGATACGGATGATACACCGATTTACGGACAACATCACCGTGCTCTACGATGGCGACGCGGCCGGAATAAAAGCGTCGCTGCGAGGCATCGACATGCTGCTTGCCGAAGGACTGAACGTAAAGGTGCTGCTGCTTCCCGACGGCGACGACCCCGACAGCTTCGCCAAGAAACACAGCGCAACAGAGTTTCAGGACTATATCGCCGCACACGAGACCGACTTCATACGCTTCAAGACCACAATCCTGCTGGAAGGATTGGAGGACGACCCCATAAAAAGAGCTGCCGCGATAAGCGACATAGTGAAATCCATTTCCGTCATCCCGTCGAACATCACGCGCGCCGTCTACACCAAAGAATGCAGCGACAAGTTCGGCATCGAGGAGAAAGTTTTAGTGGCGGAAGTGGCAAAGGCCATACGCAAGGCAAAGGACGCAAAAGAGCAACGTAAACCGGAGCCGCAGGAAGAAACTGCCGGTCCAGCGGAAACAGCACCGGAGGCCACGACAGCCCCAGTTCCGCAAGAAAAGCAAAATCCGGCCGAGAAACTGCTCAAGCCGTTCGAGCGCGAGGTGGCGCGCTATATCGCGAAATACGGGATGTGCGACTTCTGCGACGCTTACGACATCACAGGTGAGAACCGCAAGATGTCGGTCATAGAATACATCAGCACCGAGCTCGGCAACGACAATATGTCGTTCAGCATACCGGCATATCAGGCCATATTCGAAAAAGCCACGACACTGACCGCCGAATACGACAACGAACGGCAGAAAAAAGAAGAAGAATTTGCCGCGCTGCGCAGACAGCTGGAGACGGAGGGCATAGAGCGTATCCGCACCACCGTCGACAACATCGACAGCATACAGCGGGAGGAAAAAGCCCTGCAAGAACGTATCGACAGCCAAATAAATGCAGAAAGAATGCTGTTCCAATCGTCGTTCTTGGAGAAAAAATTGTGTTCCGACGAAAGCGACACTGTTCGCAACACCGCCATCGAACTCGTCAGCGACAAATACCAGCTAAGCAAGGTGCACACGAAATTCAGCAACATAGAGACAGAAGCCGACCGCCTCAACGAGCTGATACCTACCGCCATACTAAGCTGGAAAGATGCCATACTGGCATTCAATATCCGCAAGATACAGGAGCAGATAAAGGAAGCCGCAAAAGCCGGCGACCTCCAGAAAATGCAGGAACTGCTCGCAGTGCAAAACGACCTGAAATCCCTGCAACAGCAATTCGCCAAGCTCCTCGGCGACCGCGTAATCATTCCCTGACCACCGCCGCAACGGCAAAATAAGCCACACATCTTCCTGCCCAGCGGAACTCGCATCGCCGACAAACGGGGCCGCACCTATGCTATTCCTTTATACACCTCACCGGACGTGCCATTGTCTGTGAGCCCATAAATCCTATAGTATAAATATTTGTTTCACTATCCTTACGAATACACATAGAATAAGCTATTCCAGCAGAATTTGCATTACACGACCAATAATACACACCGTACATAGCCCACAAGCCGCCTAAATCGCCGAGAGAAGATATATCAACACGCTGTCCGGTCGCTGTAAGTGTTATTTCTTCCCCATCCCTGTTTTTTCGAGAATAAACGTGATACTTGAAATCATTAGGGGCAGCTTCTATAAATCCGTTTAAGGTTCCACCATAATTAGCAGATGCTGAATATCCGTTTACAAGAACTCCGAAAGCGCGTGCTGGAGGAATCTTGAATCCATATGGCGAAGGGTCATATATGGATTTCACGGAACTGTTCCTCGTCACCCCGGCATTGCTCGTCGGCGCGGAAGTATCCCATAGCCTGTAGTTAAATGGCGTAAGCCATTGTGTTGAACCTGCACGCACATAAAATATATTCGGATTCTGAATGGATTCTCCTAAAGTAACCTGCTTTGATACATACTTATAGCCATACTTTGAATCGACAGTCTCGTGCGGACGGTAATCACCGCTACCTACCGCGTTTCTGTTTCTCAATGCCACAATCGGGTCCTTGCGTCCCCACTGGTAATATGTGGAACCCACATCCTTATAGTCCAACGCATCACCCTCCTGCTTGATATTGAGCACGGCAGTCCTGCCGCTTACATCCTGAGTGAAAGTATATGACAAATCACGCTGGTTATAATATACCATCTTGCCGTCAACCCATCCCAAATTGTATCGCATAAGCCAATAAGCGTTTGTTGCGCCACTTGTATTGTCCTGCAAGCCTATGCAATCATTCAGATTATGCTCCGTGACCCATATATGCCAGCTCCACATTATTCTTCCCTGATTGTCGCGAACGGCAACGATGGCGTTTGCCTGCTGCATATATTCCCGGTCAAGAGTAAACTCAAGGAATTGCTTGTCTGCCGAAAGCTTCACGTCCTTAAACATATAGAAGCCGTCGCTCCATACAAGGATACAGTCTTTAGGCGTATAACTGCTATAAATATATGGTCCTGTTATGTCATTGTCAAGATGATCCTTAAAGCCATATCCCTGATACGCCGATGTATTGGTTCCGCCATTCTTTATGGCATTACCATACACTAAAGGCAGTTTGTAAGTGCCGGCTGCCGACACTATGTAGCAGTTGGCAGTGTTGCGGTTGCCGCTGTATCCGTTATCCAGCGAAAGGTCGTACGGATTTTCCGGCGAGCCTACCAATGCCGCATTCTGAAGAATTTTGTCACCGCCATAGTTGGTGTGCATCCTCGCCCTGTCAATCACGATGTTGTACGAGGAGGCATCCTTACCGCCATTGCCTGAGAAAGTGAAATCGGTCACCACATCATCAAAATTGATATCGCTTACCGCACCGCTCTCCATATTCGTCTCCTTAGCGCTGTTTTCTGTCGCAATCCATTTCACCGGCTGTATCTCTCCAGTCTGCACACGGCGCCGGTAGCTTATCACCTCATACTTGCCCGTCGTGCCGCCAAGAGGCATTGTAATCGTCGCCGGGTTTGAAGTGCCGGATGCCCTGACCTCGAACACATACTCCCAATTAATAGATTCCGTGGAAATCTTATACGTATATATGCTACCGGCCTCCCAGTTCTGTCCTTTCAGCGAGCCAGTAAGCGTCTGCTCCGTGCCGTCGGGCATCTGCAGCACAACTTTGATACCGGCATTTTCCGGCAGCGTCTGCGGTATCAGCATAAATGTAGTGACCGGATTCTTGTCCGTTATCTGTTGCTCGCCGGTCTGGCTGTTGCTGACGGTCACATCGAATGTCTGGCTGTAGCTGACAGCATCCCTTGAAGCCTTCCACGTGAAAGCCCCGTCACTTTCCCCATACTCGTACACGCACGAGCCTTCACCATACACATTCTCTATCGCGACAGTCTTCACCGTGCATCCGGCAATGTCGCCGGCAACGAACCTGACACCAGCCAGAGCATGCTCGAAATTCAAAGGTACCGTCCCCGTTGCCGGGTCAACAGAATTCTTGCCGCAAGCCTTGTGGCAAAACATAATGTCGGGCTGGACCGTCGCGTCAGCAGTGCGGTCAGTGCTGAAAGGGACTTTGTAGGAAAATTCCAACGACCCGTCTGTGATATTCATGTCTGTAACACCGCCCTCACCAATCGTCTTCTTCCCACCATAAGAATATGGAGCATAGGCATAGAAATCAATGTCCATTTCCTCCGACGGCCAATAACGGGTCTCGTCAGGCAGCCATACTCCACCGGAATAGTCGCCGATTTCTTCATCCGCCATAAAGATTTGTCCGTCAGGAGTCAATGCAGTGACCCCGAAGCTCTTGCACACCTCTTTGAAATTACCGCTGTTGACAGGCACGCCGCGCGTAGCCTGTTTTTCTTCCGCCACCGCCGACAGATTACGCTCTATCGAGGTGTGGAGATAAAGAGTGTCATTTCCACTCTTGTCGAGAAGAATCAACGGCGTGTCGCCATAACGCACAGCCCTGCTGAGCGGTGTGCCGTCGCCAGCAGTCAAGGCGGAAGTGCCGAACCCGATTACGCCACCACTCAATTTTTCGCCATTCTCAAACTCGTCATCAACGCAGGACACCGACACAAACGTCAATGCGGCAAGCATCCACACATTCAGAAACTGCTTTTTTCCATCCATAGCGATTCATCCGTAAAATTCAACATCTCTCCATAGAGACCGGGTAGGGAGATTCAACCCCGCCCGGCCATACAAGCTCTGTCTTAACAAAGTTTCCAGCCTGTCTTTTTATTTACCTGATTCTATTTCAGTAGCACCAGGGGTTACAAAATCGTCAACAGTGACTGTGAATGTGATAGGCACAAGCACCGGATCCGGTGTAGGATCTTCCGGGTCTGGCTCATATCCGCCATTGCCTTCGCCGAACACCAATGTATAGATATACTTCTTGCCCTGCTCCCAGTTGAATGCTACAGGAATGGCAAGTTTCTTAGGAGCATTGGCAGCACCCCAGAGATATACATCATCGTCACCAGCAACTCCGGAACCGTCCTTCACGTTCTTTATGATACAGTTAACAAGGAAATAAGAGCCTGTGGTATCTCCAAGCTTTGATTCTGCATCCCATGCAGTCGTGGTCTGCGGAAGAAGGAGCATTGTGTTGGCATTGAATTCGCCGTCCTTCGCACCGTCGTCGGTTGTTGTCAGAGCTACGACATTGTTGTCGCCCTTCACAGCTACCGCATCAAATGCTACTGCATAGGAGGCATCGCCGCTCGTCAATTCAGCCCAAGTACCCCAGCCATCGGCACCTGCAGGATAATCAGCAGTCGTGCCATCATGGTCAACGATATTCTTGTCAGTATCTGCCGACGGGAAAGTGAAAGTGTTCGTATTGCCCACATTCACTACCTTAACTCCCGAAATTTCCACATACAGGTTAGCGTTGGTGTTCTTTGCTTGGAACACTACTTGCGACAACGCATGGCGGAAATTGAGTGCCACGGGAGTGTTGGCAGCGTCTTCCGCCGGTTTCGACTGGTTGGTCTTCACGGCATAGATAAGGTCCTGCTGGGCTGCCACATCGTCATTAACCTTGAAATTGACGAACTTGGCCACAGCCTTGCCCTCTTCCACGCTCCACTTATATGAACCGTTGTCATTGTAGTAAGCGTAGAAATCAACCGGTGTCGCCGGCCAATAGCGCACGCCGCTCTTGTTGACCCAAGAGCCGTCCTCATTAGCAATCTGATCCTTGTCGATGTAAGTCTGCCCGTCGCTTATGGCAGATACATAGAAACCCTCCGGCATATTGTTGTTGCAATATACATCGGCCGCACGTGTCGCACTGTTAGTGACTACGTCGAATGTGATTTCGTCACCATCATGATTCACATCAATCACTTCTTCCTTAGAACACGATACCAAAAGTGCCAGCACCGTAATTCCTGAAACAATTTTCTTCATTTCTCTTTTGATAAATAGGTTAAAATAATGTAAGTATCATAATTTTATTTCTTCTTCCACCACCTCCCAGTCGTCGACCGAGGGGTAGAAACCGCTGCCGTCCTCGATGGGCTGCGGAAGGTCAAGCCCGTCGATTACAAGATGCACATGCCTGTAGTCGGGCGCGTTGTGCACCTGCCCGGTGACATCAAGGTTCTCGCTATCCTTGTAGCAGTACTTCGCCCCATCGTCCATAACCACATAGAACACCATCTTGTGCGGGTCGGGATTCGCCGTGTTGTGCCCGAATGTATAGAACTTCCCTGTGACCGTCGATTTACCGTCGGACTGCGCCGCGAATGGCAATGTGACACACTCATCGCCAAGCTCTTCAGATGATAAAGTAATCTTGCCTGCCATTCCCGAAATCGTGCCGCACATCTGCGCCATATGTTTCAGATTCTTCACATTACGCACCTCGTAAGTGTATGTACAAACCAACTCGTGGGGGTACAACTTTATAACATATTCCTCGCTCTCCACCGGGACAGGCTCCATGCCATCCTCATAGGGTGCCAGTACATAGCTTATTCCGGAATCAGTTATCTCCACCTCGGTGGCGGTGCAGCCCCACATCATGTCGGGGCAAATCACGACGCGCTCGTCCTCCGTTCCGCGCGACCGCGGCGCATAGTTGGCTCCGTTGCCATAAATAGGTTCGAGCACGCTGCCCTCGCGCGTATAAATCCCATGCGTCCAGAAGTCATCGGTATTATAGAACTCGACAGCTTCCGTATCATTATTATAGCACAATACCAAATACTTGCCTACTCTCAAATCGACCTCGCCACCGGTAGTGTTATTGAAATCGAAACGATAGCCGCTGCCGCCCTCAAGCGGATAGAAATACACGCACATTCCGTCGGGGTCGGCCTGCGGGGCGTCCCTCCAGTCGAACACCACCTTCACCTTGGCTGCATGCGGATGATAATAGCACAGTTCCTTATGCTCACAGGATGTGAGCATCAACAATGCCGTCAAAAGATAAAATAACCGTCTCATCATCTCCTACCCTTTTTATCTTTGTTATAATTACCGCGGCCTATCAGCCACACAAGCGACACCTCAAGCCTTGTAGGCCCGAAATAGTTGCGCATCCTCGTTTCCTGCCACACATAGCAATTGTCGATAGGTATGTACTTGTAGTACTTGCCTCCGAAATAGCCTATTCCCAACGTGAAGTCGATATTCAGACGGCTCCGTATCGGCAATGAGTATCCGTATTCGACGCCGGCCGTGAAATTGGCCTTGTCGAAAAGGTCGCCGCCCGGCTCGCCGCCCATATATCCACGGTTGCCCATCTCAATATCGTAGGTCAGCGTCTGTCCGTATATCCCGAGATGATGCCCAGTAAGAGGCTTTCCGGCAGCCTTCTTCCCTAACCACTTGCGCACCGTGATTCCACCGCCGTATGCACGCCAGTACCATTGTATCCTGTCTTTCTTCCACCATGCGTACATCCAGTCGCCGGCGATGCTCCAGTTCTTGCCAAGATAGAATTCCACCCCGACGTTAGGCACCAGCAGAGCGTCGAAGAGCATATTTGTCTTCACCGCCATATAGAAAGGCTTCGGAGTCGCGGGGAGAGGCTCGAAATGCAACGGCTTGAACTCGAGACGCGGCGGCTTGGCAAAATCCATACCGGAAACAAGAACACCAGAAGGTACACTTATGGGATTCCACTCACGCCTGTACCACAGATACACGCTGGAGGCGCGGAGTTCAGGGAACAGATTATGGTACATATAACGGTAAGGAGCACCACCTTTGAAACGCGACAGACGGCCTACATTGTTGTCCGCCAGCTTCTCGCCCCCGTCGAGACGGCCGGTTATGTCGTGCAGGAACTCCAAGGTCTCCTCCTTGTACGGCACATTATCGTCGGCCTCCACCAAGTCAACCAGCCCGTACCAGTCCCTTCCCAAAAAATTGAAATTAGTCAGCGAATCAGGCAGATTGCCGTATCTCGACAGATAGTTGAACAGCACGTCGGCACGTTTCTTCGAAAGCCTGTGGTTCAGTTTGATTGTACCTTCAGGGGAAGCGCCCCCTACAACGAGCACCCTGTCGAGCCTGTAGATGGAATCCGTATCGCTATAGCGCAGACTGTCGGCTATGCGTTCCAATGCCGCTTCGTTGTCACGAATGGATTTGTCAAGCACAGAATATCCTTGACGGAAATAAATCTTTACAGAATCCTTCCTCAGTGTTTGAGCATTCCCCATACCATAAAAGGATAATGCCAACAGACAGCCCAACATCGCATAACACTTTACCCGCAGAACCCTCAATCTCATCTCGAATAGTCAAAAAAAGTTGAACGGCACAAAGATATACATATATATATATGCAAGTTAAAAAATCACAATACAGGTTAAAACAGAAACCAATCCCTACACATTAATTATACACCGGCGAATCTATAATAAGCAACGACAATGATTATTAATACCAACCTATGCAATAGAGCATTATAAAGGCTGCGCATACCCATAAACCGAATCCCCACATTTTAGCGGACACCAATAAAAAGCAACGGGGATATGGGCGAACCCCATAACCCCGTAAACATATAACCTCATAACCTGCTGCGCAGCAGCATTACAACGCCACTTTGAAAGTCTGCCCGGCGATGCGGACTATGTAGATGCCGCGGGCGAGACCGCCGACGGTGGTGTCCGTACCGCTATAAACAAGCTGCCCGAAAAGGTTGTAGACCTCCACCCGGGCGTTGTCCGCACCAGCAATTTCGATGCTTCCGCCATTGGCCGTAACGCTGACAGCATCCGATGCAACACCTTCAACTCCACCCAACTCAGTTTCTTCTATATTTACAAACTTTTCCCATTCAGGAGCTTCACGATACGCATCCCCGCTGCCAATCGGCACACGCAAAACAGCCTCCTCATAAACGACACTGTCAAAAGGACGGGAATCAATCATCTCTATTGCCGGGGGAACAGGATTCTTTGAAGTGACTTCAGCAATATTAGGACAACCCTCAAAGACTCCGTGTTCTATCGTTTTTAGACTATTGCCAAGTACCACCTTCTCAAGAGCGCTGCAATCTCTGACACAGTAACGCTCAATCGTTTCCATCTTATCAGGTATCGTTATTGCCTTCAATTTATCACAGCCTTCAAAAGCAAATTCCCCTAAGACTTTAAGACCGGTTCCTAAATTGACTTCTTCCAAGTTGTCGCAAAAACCAAAACCATCCTGAAGAATAGTTTCAACATTATCCGGTATCGTTACAGACTTCAGACTGCGACAGTTACTAAAAGCTTCCTCCCCTATACTTTTAAGACCTGCACCAAAATCGACGGTCTCCAATGAGACGCATCCCGCAAAACATTCAAGAGGTATGCTTTCGACCTTATCAGGTATAGTTATGGCCGTCAAACCTGAATATCGAAAAGCATTTTTCCCAAGAAATTCAACATTATCCGGCAACACTGCGGACTTCAGGCTGGAACATCCACCAAAAGAAGAACTATTTATATACTTAATGCCTTCTCCTAAATCGACAGTCTCCAATGAGGCGCATCCCTGAAAACAGCCCATGGGTATGCCTTCGACCTTATCAGGTATAGTTATGGCAGTCAAACCTGAATATTGAAAAGCATATTGCCCCAGCGATTCAACATTATCCGGCAACGTTATGGCAGTCAAGCCTGAATATTGAAAAGCACCTTTCCCCAACGATTCAACATTATCCGGCAACGTTATGGTCTTCAGAACGGAACAGCCATTAAAAGCATATTCCCCTATACTTTCAAGACCATCACCTAAATCGACGTTCGCCAATGACGTGCATTCTTGAAAAGCCCCGGTTCCAATAAAAAGAATGCTGTTAGGCAGGACGACAGATGTCAATTCCGGACTTGGATAGAATGCATAGTTAGCAACTCCAACCACATCCACCTTACCATTCTGCACCTTTTCAGGGATTACAATGTCTCCCTTGTAATCGTCTGCCCCATACAACGTCCCCACGCAGCATTTCGAATAATCATAGCTGTCTGTAGAAGAGTCATACACGTATTCGTACTGGATGCCATTCTAAACAAAATAATAGTCATCGGCGGAGGCGGCAAAAACGGCTGATAAAAACGCCGCCGCAAAAAATGACCTGAATAAATTGCTTGATTTCATAAATTTATGATTTTATTTGCACCGCAAATTTACGCAAAAACGCACTACCCCCCCCTGTTAAAAAATCATAAAGCGCACCTTTCTTATCCCGAATCCTTATTATTGGTGTCCGCTAAAAATATGGGCATCCGGTTTATGTGGTGCAATGCGCCGCCAGTGAAGCCAGCCCCGTGTGGGCTGTTGCCGAGTAACCGCCTTAGCCGTGTAACTCGGCTGACAAAGAAATCGGCCTCGTGGAGGTCGTGTTGAGTTTGTCCCCGGAGGCAAACCCGCTTCACGCAGAGGCATTTAAGTCTCTATGGATAAACACAAATCGGTCATTAGAAATTTCACTGATTGTCATATGCTATAGATTGTCCTCCCCTGTTCACGCAGCGGAGCGGAGTTAATAGGGGAGGTGGGTCGAAGACCCGGAGGGGTTGTCATATTCACCGCCCTGCGGTGAAAACAAACAGTGTCAATGGCTGGTTTTCACTGCTCCGCTGTGAATTGGGCAACCCCCTCGGCACTCCGTGCCACTCCCCCTATTTGCTCCGCAAGCTGTGCAAACAGAGGGAGACACACGACTGTACTTCATCTTTCAACATACGCCTCCCTTGTTTTCAAACAATATAATATAGTCTAATGACCGATTTGGGATAAACACAATGCAACTATACTCTAATTTTTAGCGGACACCAATAAATCTTTATAGAAATTCGGGGATAAGAACGACGCGGATGCGGATTACAGTTCCTGACGGAGAAACCGCGCGGTTATCGACGATTCCGAGCAGGCGACATCCTCGGGAGTGCCTTCGGCTATGATGCGCCCGCCGTTCTTGCCTCCCTCAGGCCCCATGTCGATTATGTAGTCGGCACTTTTAATCACATCCAGATTATGCTCGATTACAAGCACCGTGTTTCCCCGCTCAACCAATTTGTTCAACACGCCCAACAGCACCTTTATATCCTCGAAATGCAAACCTGTGGTAGGCTCGTCGAGAATGAACAAGGTGTTGCCGGTGTCCTTCTTCGACAATTCGGCCGCCAGCTTCACGCGCTGGTTCTCGCCGCCCGACAAGGTGCTCGACGGCTGCCCGAGCTTGATATACCCAAGCCCTACATCCTGCAATACCTTGATTTTATTGATTATCGACGGAAAACTCTCAAAGAATTCCACCGCCTGATTTATCGTCATATCCAATACGTCGGCAATGGATTTTCCCTTAAACCTCACCTCCAATGTCTCACGGTTGTAACGCTTGCCGCCACAAACCTCGCAAGGCACAAGCACATCGGGCAGGAAATTCATCTCTATCGACTTGTATCCGTTGCCCTTGCAAGCCTCGCAGCGTCCGCCGGCTACATTGAATGAGAACCGTCCCGGCTTGTATCCGCGGATTTTCGACTCGGGCAACTCCACGAACAGGCTGCGTATGTCGGAAAACACACCGGTGTAGGTGGCCGGATTGGAGCGCGGCGACCGCCCTATCGGAGCCTGATCGACAGTCACCACCTTATCCAGATTCTCTATCCCCTCGACAGACACGTAGCCTAACGGCTCTTTCAACGAATTGTAAAAGCGGCGGCTCAATATGGGCTGCAAAGTCTCGTTAATCAAGGATGATTTCCCGCTGCCCGAAACACCCGTGACGCATACGAACAAGCCGAGAGGCAAATTCAAGTCAACATTCTTAAGATTATTTCCGGTGCAACCGCAAATCTTCAAGAACTTGCCGTTGCCCTTTCGCCGCACGGACGGTATTTCTATCCTGCGCCGTCCGTTTATATATTCAGCGGTTATGGTATCGCTCGCAAGCATCTCCTCCGGCGTTCCGGCAAACACCACATTCCCGCCTTTCTTGCCGGCCTTAGGGCCAATGTCTACTATGTAGTCGGCCTCAAGCATCATCTCCTTGTCGTGTTCCACTACAATAACGGAATTGCCCAAATCCCTCAATTCTTTCAACGACTTTATCAGCCTGTCGTTATCGCGCTGGTGCAAACCGATGCTCGGCTCGTCGAGGATATACAGCACATTGACAAGCTGCGAGCCTATTTGAGTGGCCAATCGTATGCGCTGGCTCTCGCCTCCCGACAACGAAGCCGACCCCCTCGCTAACGACAGATAATCCAGCCCGACCTCGACCATGAACGACAGCCGCGAGCGTATCTCCTTCAAAATCTCTTTGGAAATGGCTTTCTGCTGTTCGGAAAGATGATTGTCAAGGTCGTTTATCCAGTCCGACAAATCGGAGATTTCCATTTTCGACAAGTCGTAGATGTTCTTGCCGTTTATATAGAATTGAAGAGCCTCCCTGTTAAGCCGCGCGCCGTGGCACTCCGGACATTCCACTTCGGTATAGAACTGCCCCGCCCACTTTTGCGACTTGGCGGAAGTGTCGTCGTTCAACTGCATTTCTATGTATTTGACAATGCCCTCGTAGCGCGTGAAATAATCGAACGATACATACGAGTCCGACGACGATTGCAAACGCTCCTCCGTACCGTTGAGGATGTCGTCCATCACATCTTCCGGCAAATCCTTCACCGGCGTTTTCAATGAAAACCCGGCCTTCTCGCAAATAGCGGAAATTTGGTTGAATATGAAATTATTCTTATACGCTCCAAGCGGCAGAATCGCACCGCTGTATATCGACTTGTCCGGTTCAGGTATGATTTTCGACAAATCTATCTGGTTGATGTAACCGAGCCCACGGCATTTATGGCAAGCCCCTTGCGGAGAGTTGAAAGAGAAATTGTGCGGGGCAGGCTCACGGTACGACAATCCTGTGGCCGGATCCATCAACGACTTGCTGTAATAGCCTATTTCATCCAGCTCCACATCGTAAATCATCACGATGCCCTTGCCCTGCTTCATGGCATTGGCCACCGTGTCCTTCAGCCGCTGCCGGTCTTTGGCATCGACTTTCAATTTATCGACAACCAACTCGACGCTATGATTCTTGTAACGGTCGAGTTTCATTCCAAGCACTATCTCGCGGATTTCGCCGTCGACCCTTACAGTCAGATAGCCTTTCTTGCGCAACTGCTCGAAAAGTTCCTTATAATGCCCTTTGCGGTTATTGACCAACGGCGCGAGAACCATAGTCTTGCGTCCCGAGTACTTGTCAAGAATCAAATCGACAATCTGCTCCTCGGTGTATTTCACCATCTTCATGCCGCTCCGGTAAGAGACGGCCTCGCCTATCCTCGCGAACAAGAGCCGCAGGAAGTCGTACACCTCGGTGATTGTCCCTATCGTACTGCGCGGATTCTTGTTGACCGTCTTCTGCTCTATGGATATTACCGGGCTAAGCCCCTTGATTTCGTCGACATCAGGACGCTCCAAGCAGCCAAGCATATTGCGCGCGTAGGATGAGAATGTCTCTATATAACGCCTCTGGCCCTCGGCAAATATGGTGTCGAAAGCCAACGACGATTTTCCGCTCCCGCTCAATCCGGTTATTACCGTAAGTTTATTATGGGGAATGTCTACGTCTATGTTTTTCAGATTGTGTTCGCGTGCGCCGCGGACCGCAATACAGTCCTGTTCCTGCAACGCCTCTCCGGCACTTAATTCAGTATCCAATTCTTATTGTATATTTGCTGTGTTTGTGTACTTCTGTATAAATCTTTTTTTACCGGAATCCTCACAGTGTACGTTTTCCTGCTCTTGTTAGGCAACTTGACACTTCTTATCCAAGGATTCATCTCACGCAACTGGGCATAGGATATTCCTTCCTTTTTTGCCCAATCCACCCAATTGTCGACAGGATAATCCACCTTCTTTTCCGTATAGGCTATAGGGTAATATAACTGCCCGGGTTTTATGTGAAAGCCATAATCCGACGGATTCTCCATTATCAGCTTTATGGCAAGCATCCGGAATATATACCGCGAGGTCTCCTGATTGAGGTAAAGGTCGAACGCATTGTTTTCCTGCTGCTTGTCCAATTCCGTACCGATACGCCCCATACCGGCGTTGTACGACGAAGCCACAGTCATCCAGCAACCGTATTTCCGATACCCTTGCTTCAAGTACTTGCAGGCCGCCTTCGTGGCCTTCTCGCAATTGTAACGCTCGTCGACATAATCGTTGACCTCCAATCCGAACTGCCGGGCAGTGGCCGGCATAAATTGCCATATGCCTCCGGCCCGGGCCACTGACACCGCCCTGTTGTCGAAACAGCTCTCTATCGCCGCAAGATAAAAGAAATCGGCCGGGACTCCCTGCTCTTTCAGAATCGGAAGGATTTCAGAATAGTATCTGTTTGCGCGCTTTATCGTAAGCATCGTGTTCGTATGGCTGTAAATCAAGGAAATCATTTCCCTGTCCATACGTTCGTACATATCTACACGGTCAAAGGATATGTCCGTATCGGCAAAACGCATTGTTTCCGGAAATTCAGGACTCAAAGCCGCCGCATGGCGTCCATCTCCGCCAATATTATAAAGAGTCTGTGCCATCATCGATACCGACATCGACAGCACTATTGAAAATATCGCCGCCCTTTTCATCATTTCGAACTTTTTAAAATGTTAATATCCCCTTTCATCTTATACTCTTTCCCGTCGGCGCCCCGCGCCTCTATCACATAATAGTAGACGCCCGGCTTCACGAATTTGCCCTTGTACTTTCCGTCCCAGCCCATGGCAGGGTCGGTGAACGAGCACATCTGGTTACCGTACCTGTCGAATATCCAGCACGAAAAAGAGACAATCGACTTATACGACACTTTCCACTCGTCATTGATTCCTTCCGTGGCGTTCGGAGAAAAAGCGTTCGGGCACTCCAGCCGCGATTCACCTATGGCAACCTGAAAAACTTCGCTCTCGGCCTCGCACGTGCCGTCCATATTGCTCCCGACGAATTTCACATAGAACGTGCCGTTTTCTTGAAACGTATGAACCACATTGTCCTCATTCAAACGCAATTCGATTTCAGAGAACTCCGCGTCGCGCGAGAACACCCATTCTTTATGCTCTACCGCGTCCGTGTAATAAGCCTGAAACTCTATCTCGGCAGGAGCAGAGCCGCCCAACGACTCCGACTCGTCTTTCTGCTCGTTGTCGTTTTCGCGCAATGTCTGTGTGGCAGTGGCCTGAACTTCTATCGAGACTGTCTCGTAGGTGTCGCTGACAAACACTTTCTCCTCTCCCCACTCACGCAGGAAACGGTCGCCGGAAATCGTGAACGCCGTATTGCACAGCGGAGCCGGCAACGCCAAGCGGCCGGAATGATTCTCATAACTTTCCGAAGCCTCGACCTGATTATACATCAAATTTTCCGAATCCCATTCGAGGGTATTGTATGCAACGCTTATCTGCCTGTCGAGTTCTTCCGGCACGCCATTAACCGTATAATACGTAATCGGCTCGCACACAGCGTCGATTTCCATCGTCGCTATGCCGCAATCCTGCAATTCCGGAAAAGTCACCGAATTTATCGAAAACCGGTAAGCGCTGTAATCAACTATCCAGAAGCAATACTGACGGTTGTTGTCGTTGACGATATACCCGCAATTACCTTCAGGATTATGCAACACGGAAGTCGTTCCGTCATAAGCCACACCATCAATCCTCTGTGCATAGCCACCGCCGGACTGGTCGAACCTGTACCATTCCACATTACCGCCAGTAGAAGTGTATGACAAATCAACGCCAATCAAATCGTAAGCCACATAGATTTTCTCCAATCCAGTAGAAGCCTCCGGCGTTACACTGACAACATCGCGCCCGTTACCCGAAAACGTCAAATCGGCTGCAGAGGCCCCGCCATAAAAAAGGGATGACAGCGACAACGCCCACATTATCTTATATTTAGACAACATACAAATCTGTTTATTTTGTAGTACAAACTTACTGAAAAAATATTTAATCCGCAATATTACCGCGGTATCTGCCCGGCGGCATACCTATACGCTTCTGCACATAACGGCTGAAATACGACAGTGAAGAAAAATTCATCCGGTCGGCAATCTCAGTCAACGGTATTTCTTTCTGACGGAGCAACCGGGCTATTTCGTGTACCGTGAAACGGTCAATCCAATAAGATGCCGGGTGATTGCTTACACTCTTGCAAATCTCCGACAAATAATGAGGAGTAACACACAATTGCGACGCATAATACCGCAAATCCCTGTTCCGGATGAACTCTCCGTCATAAAGCATACCTATGAAACGGCGGAGAAGCTGTTGCGCGCGCTCAGGCACTTGCTGCCAAGCCTGTCCGCGGGCGTGTATGTCGTACAAGTCAAGGATATGCGCCATCAGCAAATGCCCCAGCATCTCCTCCCGGAAATGATGTCCCTTATCGCCGCATCTCTCACGCAATCGCTCCATATCCTCCCGGCATTTCCGGAAATCATAATCAGACAGCTTCATGACAGGATTCTGCAACAACGACAAATGGCCGATTATCCCATAATTGCTTTTCAATGCCATCGACGTTACAAACGCTTTTGACAGCACCATTACGATTGCCTTGAAATCCTGAGATTCTGAAAATCCCGACGCAAGGGATACGTTTGGAAGTATCACATAATCACCCGGCAGGATGTTGTACCTCACATCCTGAAAAATGAAACTCATACTCCCTGCCGTGCATAATATATGCAGCACTTGCCCGGAGTACACCATAAAATCATAATCATCAATACCATTGACAAATAAGATGCCTTTAAAGTCATCTTTCACCGCCTCCATATCCTACAGATGTTTTGCCGCAAAAATACGTACAAACCACGAAAAGTGAAAATATCTCCACGATTCAGATAACAGCCAAGCAACTATTGCATCATATTTTTGCCTGTGTCAAAAATAACAAACAATATGAAAGAAGTAAAATTAAACAACGGTGTGATGATGCCCGCCATCGGCTTCGGCGTTTTCCAGATTCCGGCAAACGAAACGGAAAAAGTGGTAAGCGAGGCTTTGGAAGTCGGCTACAGGATGATAGATACGGCGGCCTCCTATTTCAATGAAGAACAGGTAGGCAATGCCATCCGTCATAGCGGGCTGAAGCGTGAGGAACTTTTCATCACCACAAAACTGTGGGTGCAGGACTATGAATATGAAGATGCGCTCCATGCCTTCGACAAGTCATTGAAATTGCTCGGACTTGACTATATTGACCTCTACCTGCTGCACAAGCCCTACGGCAACTATTATGCCGCATGGAGAGCCTGCGAGCGGCTTTATAAAGAAGGGCTTATCCGTGCCATAGGCGTGACAAGTTTCTCCAATGAACGCCTGCAAGACCTTTTCCTGCACAACGAGGTGAAGCCAACCGTCAACCAGCTTGAGACACATCCGTTTTTCCAGCAGCAAGCCGCCAACGCGTTCTTGCAGAAAGAGGCTATCCAGCATGAAGCTTGGGCTCCGTTTGCCGAAGGACAGAATGACATTTGGAACAATCCCGTACTGAAAGCAATTGCCGAAAAGCATGGGCGAACGGTAGGGCAGGTAGTTCTCCGCTGGCTGAACCAGCGCAATGTAGTAGTCATTCCCAAGACAGTACACAAGGAACGTATGATAGAGAATTTCAACATCCTTGACTTTACGCTTACGGAAAAAGAGATGGATGCCATCGCCACGCTTGAAACCGGGAAAAGCCCAATTTATGATGATATGGATTTAACGACCACAAAATATATAGGAACTCATAAAATTCACGACTGATATGAAAACTGTAAAACTAAACAACGGAATTGAAATGCCGATGATTGGCTACGGAGTATGGCAAATAGCTCCAGAAGATTGCTGTAAATATGTTTCGGAAGCCCTGAAGGCTGGCTACCGCTCTATCGACACGGCGCAAGCTTATTACAACGAGGAAGGCGTAGGTGAGGCTGTGAGCAAAAGCGGGATTCCACGTGATGAAATATTTCTTACAACAAAAGTATGGATTAGCAATGCGGGCGAAGAAAAAGCGGCGCGCAGCATCGACGAGTCGCTAAGCAAGCTGAGAACGGACTACATCGACTTATTGCTCATACACCAGCCATTCGGCGACTATTACGGAACCTACCGGGCTATGGAAAAAGCCTATAAGAATGGAAAAGTACGCGCTATCGGCCTAAGCAATTTCTACGACGCGCGTTTCGTTGATTTGGCTGAAAATATGGAAATCAAGCCGGCAGTAGTACAGTTGGAGACGCACGTATTCTCACAACAAGTGAAAATGCGGGAAATAGTTAAAGAATACGGCACACACGTCATGGCTTGGAGTCCGTTGGCGCGGGGGATGAACGGATTGTTCACTAACGGTACACTAAAATCCATCGGCGAGAAATATGGAAAGGACATTGCCCAAGTTTGCTTGAAGTTTCTTACGGACGAGGGCATAATCGTGATACCGCAATCCACCAAGCCTGAACGTATGGCAAGCAACCTCGCCATAGATGATTTTGAGTTGACAGAAACGGAGCGAGAAGCTATCAGGCGGATGGACACAGGCAAACCGCTTGCCGCCGACTTCAACGACCCGGCAATGGCGAAATATCTGCTCGGCTACGACAGACAGTTCAACCCGGCGAATAAATAATAAGAATTGAAAGCTTGCTATGCCAACACATTATCAAACAGCCTATTGACAAACTCGGCCATCACTGTCCAACAGGGACGGTGATGGCTGAGTATTCAGGCACGCCGTCGACAAACACGGTCTTGCGCCCGGCATAATCCACCCGGCAACAATACACATCGTCACCGTTGGTTACAACCATCCATTCCACTTTCAACACAAGGTTGTAGCGGTAAATTTGGTTGAAAACCTCCTGCGTTATCCTGACTTTCTGCGATTTATACTCCACAATCATCAGCGGGTCGCCCTTGCGGTCGAACACCACGGTGTCGCAACGCCGCTTTATCCCATTCTGCACGATTGCCACCTCATTGCCCATCAATCCGGCCGGATAGCCCTTTTCAGCTATGAGATATTCCACGAAATTCTGACGCACCGCCTCCTCCGGTGTCAATGCTACATATTTTTTTCGCAACCTGTCGAATATAACCGTTCCAGTCTCCGATTCGCGGACATTAAACGCATATTCCGGAAATTTTATTTTCATCTACTCCTGTTTTTTCTTGCTGATTTTGTAAATTTACCACAAAATAACCAACCGGCAAAATTTATGGCAAAAACGGAGGCACTGACACGCCAGCAAATAGAACTATCCATAAAGAAAAAAGAATTCTTCCCCATATACGTATTGTCTGGCGAAGAGCCTTTCTATGTAGACAAGCTGTCGGAAATGATAATCGACAACGCCTTGACCGAAGAGGAGAAGGACTTCAACCTCAGCGTATACTACGCCAGCGACACGCGGATGGCCGACGTGGCATTGGCATGCCGCCGCTACCCGATGATGGCCGAGCGTCAGGTGGTTGTGCTGCGCGAGGCTCAGGCTTGGAAAAGCATGAACGGAGTGAACGAGAAGAAAGAACTCGAAATACTCGAATCGTATGCCGAGAAGCCTACCGCTTCGACCGTGCTCGTGGTGTGCTACAAAGGTGCAACCCTGAAATCGCCCAACCTCACCAAGATACTGGCGAAGACAATGCCTGACGGCCGCAAAGCCGGAATATACTTCGAGTCGAAAAAGATTCCGGAATACAGCATCGGGAGCAACATCAGCGAATACGTGAGAAGCGTGGGCTGCACCATCGACGACAAGGCACTGGCGATGCTCACTGAATACTTGGGCAACGACATGTCGCGCATCGTCAAGGAAATAGACAAGCTGAAGATGATTTCGCCTAACGGAATACGGATAACGCCGGAAATGGTGGAGCAGAACATCGGCATAAGCAAAGAATACAACAACTTCGAGCTTATCAAGGCCATAGCCACGCGCAACAAGGTGAAAACGCTGAAAATAATCAACTATTTCCGCGAGAATCCGAAAAAGAACCCCACGGTGATGACCTCCACCCTGCTGTTCAACTATTTCTCCAACATGCTCATAGCCCACTATGCGCGCACCACAGACGAACGCAAGCTGATGGAGGCGCTGCGCCTCAAAAGCCCGTATGCGCTGAAAGACTACCGGTTAGGCATGCCCAACTACAACGCCACCCGGTGCCTCCGCATAATCGAGGCAATCCGTGAGTTCGACGCCAAAAGCAAAGGCATAGGCTCGCAGCAGAACGAGTACGACCTGTTCTTCGACCTCATCACAAAAATATTCTACGTCTAAGCAGCAACGCCACAGCCGCATAGCGGCTACACAGCTGCCAGTGCCAGCGAGATTCCCTGACACACTCGCGGTATTATAATTTGTTATTAGTGTCCGCTAAAAATTAGAGTATAGTTGCATTGTGTTTATCCCAAATCGGTCATTAGACTATATTATATTGTTTGAAAACAAGGGAGGCGTATGTTGAAAGATGAAGTACAGTCGTGTGTCTCCCTCTGTTTGCACAGCTTGCGGAGCAAATAAGGGGAGACATTCCATCCACTGCCACGGATAGTGGATAGATTTCCGCGCACGTATACCATGCTTTCAACCATACCCCAAGCTGCTCCCTGCTTGCTCGGGGTTACACTTGTCAAGCGGCCATGCCGCTATTCAAAACAGCCAATTGACAAGCTATTTGGTCTTTAAGGAGGAAGCGACAGAGTATCTGCTCCTGTTCACGAAGCGGAGCGGAGTTAATAGGGGAAGTACGGCGAAGCCGGGAAGGGATTGGCTCGTTGAGGGGAAGTTGAGGGGAAAGTGTTTAGCGTACAATGAGAAGTCTCTCTTCCCTCAACACTCAACTCTAAACCATTATTGAACCCCTCCGTCCCTTCGGGACACCTCCCCTATTAACTCCGCTAAAGCTCCGTGAACAGGGGAGGATACGCCGCTCTGTATGATTTAAAACTGCTTTTCGGAAATGTTCAAATACGCCTTATCTCATTGCCTCGATAAGAAAGACAGGCAACAGCCATATATCCTAAGCACAAAAAATCCGCCCTCCCTGCTGATGCTGGAAAGGCGGATTGCAAGCCGATTTATTTGAGGTTGATTATTTGCCTTGCTGTTCGTAGACCAATGTCTTAGGCGGAAGGTCGCACACTTCTGCCGGTCCGAAATACTGGATAGGACCTGGATACATATAGCACGTTTCCTTTGCCCATTTTTCGCGTTTCTCGGCGAATTTCTTGAACGGCCCGCCGTCCAATTTCACCAATGCCTTTTGGATTACCGGCTTCATCTCGCCGTTGCGGCGCTCCATATTCATCATCATAGTGATAGGAATACCGCCCGCCATCCATTGAACAGACGGCTTCGTGAGGTTGCGGATTGACGACATATAGCCGGTCACGCCAGCCTTGATAAGCTGTGCGGCGTTGAAGCCGAGAGCGTAACAGTAGTCAGCATCGAAGTTTGTCGGGTCGGCGCAACGGCCTTCGTAACCGAAGAAATGGTGCAACGGAGAGAACTTGCCGTTATACTTGCCTTCCGCACGCATTTCCTCAAGACGCTTGCCGACCATCTCGCTAAGCAATTTCTCGGTCTCGATAAGCGATACCTGAACGTTGCCGTGAGGGTCGCGGTCGAGAGAAAGCTGGCGGGCAACGCCTTCCGGCAGACTTGCGTAAATCTTGGCGTTGGCAGCCGAAAGATGGTCGATGATGTACTGACGCTGAGCATCCTTCGCGGTTGCAGCAAATTCCTCGCCGTTCTTCGCAAGAAGGTCGTTAAGCTCGGCGATAAGAGCCTTCATCGCCGGGATGAACTCTATAAGACCTTCCGGGATAAGGACAGTACCGAAGTTGTTGCCGTCGGCGGCGCGTGCTGCCACGATTCCGGCGATATAGTTGACTACATCGTCCAAAGTCATGTTCTTGGCCTCTACCTCTTCGGAAACGATGCAGACATTAGGCTGCACCTGCAATGCGCATTCCAAAGCTATGTGCGACGCAGAGCGTCCCATCAGTTTGATGAAGTGCCAATATTTCTTTGCGGAATTGCAATCGCGCTGTATGTTGCCGATTACTTCCGAATAAACCTTGCAAGCGGTGTCGAAACCGAAAGAAACCTCGATAACGTCGTTCTTCAAGTCGCCGTCGATAGTCTTCGGGCAGCCGATTACCTGCACGCCCGCGCCAATCTTCTTGTAATACTCGGCAAGCACGGCAGCGTTTGTGTTGGAATCGTCGCCTCCGATGATTACGAGAGCCTTTATGCCAAGCTCCTTAAGGATTTCAAGACCTTTGTCGAACTGGTCCTGCTTTTCCAATTTTGTACGGCCAGAACCGATGATGTCGAAACCGCCGGTATTGCGGTAGTCGTCGATGATAGCCGAAGTAAGTTCCATATATTTATGGTCTACCAATCCGCCCGGGCCAAGAAGGAATCCATAGAGACGGCAATCCTTGTTGATAGACTTTATACCGTCGAAAAGGCCGCTGATTACATTGTGTCCGCCCGGAGCCTGTCCGCCCGAAAGTATTACACCTACATTGAACGGCTCTTTCGCTTTGTTCTTCGACGCGGAATCAACGTCGAACTTTAAAACCGGAAGTCCGTAAGTGTTAGGGAACAATGCCTTGATTTCGTCCTGATTGGCCACAGATTGTGTAGCTTCGCCTTCGATTACTTTAACAGCGCCACAAAGTGCGGATGGTAATTTCGGCTTATATGCCGCACGCGCAATTTGCAATGGGCTTTTTTTTGTCATGTCTATTATATTGTTAATGTTTTACTTAATTTCCGGGTGCAAAGATAGACAATTTTATCAATACTATAGAATAAATTATGGCTATATTCTCCTAAAAAACTTGCAAATAAGTTATTTTAAGGAACCGGCGACAACAGTCAGCATACGTCCGCTGTCGAGATATTTGGCAGCCATCTTCTGCAACATCTCCGGCGTGATGCTGTCGACCGCCGCGCTTTGATTGTGAAAATAATCGTCAGGAATGCTGTTGGTTATCGCCGCACAATAATAATCGGACAGCGAGAACGGCGTATCGGTGGTTTTCGCAAGGTCGCCACGCATATACGATTTGACACGTTCAAGCTCTTCCGCGCCTATCGGCTCTGCCCGCAACTTATCCATCTCATTCCTTATTTCCTCTATGACTTTTTCAGTATAAGCCGTCGCACACTGGCTCGACACGGTTATGCAAGAATTATCGCGCATGCCTATCAGCATGGCCGATATTCCGTATGTGTATCCCTTCTCTTCCCGGATATTCTGCATCAGGCGGCTACCGAAATATCCCCCGAAAGCGGTAACAAGGATACGCAACGGTATGTAGTCGGGATGAGTGCGTAAAACAGCGGGTATCCCTATCCTTACACAACTCTGCACCGCATCCTTTTTCTCCACGAGAACTTCCGCCGGACAGAACTCTTTTGCGGGCTTGTCCGACGCGCTGCGCGACGGCAACGACATAGCAGGGATTTGCCCGATAGTCCGGTTGACGCTGTCCAGCACCCTGTCGTCGACCATACCGGATATTACGATATTGGCATTGGCCGGATGCATCTTTTCCTTATGGAAAGCGACCAAATCATCACGGCTGACACCGCGTATGGCAGCCTCATCGGGACGCTTGCCAAGATTGTGAGTCTCTCCATAATATTGCTTTTGGAATTCCGAAGAAGCAAGATAAGCCACTTTCCGGCAATTATCCTTCAGCCGCGTCACGGCCACATTTTTCATATTCTCAATCTCTTTCTCCGGGAATAAAGGAGCAACAGCAATGTCGGCAAATACAGGTATAACATCACCGAAATATTTATTCAGCGAATAAATCGACATTGTGACATTGTGCGACGAAGCCTCGCACCCCATCCACGAGCCGTAATAATCCAAGCATTCCGCTATCTCCGCGGCAATACGGTTTCCAGCACCCTCCCTCACCAAAGCAGCCACAAGGTCGCTGACCATCGGTTTCTTCTCGTCGCATCTTCCGCCCTCGAATATCAAGTCAAGACGGTTGACTGCCGTATCCCCCATACGGATGACGCTGACAGGGATACCGTTATCCAACAGTATCCGTTCAGGCTTTATTATATCAAGATCCGTGATTTTACTGATTACCGGACGTTTATTACGTTCTATCGCCATCGAATGTTTACTTTCTCATCCTAAAATATAAATTCAGCCGCAAAAGTAGTAAAAATATTATGTTCCATATATGGATAAATCACGTATAATGGATAAATTTGCACATAGTGTTTAACCAACAAAATTCAAAATCCGATGAAATTCTTTATCGACACCGCAAATCTTGAACAAATCCGTCAGGCACACGAAATGGGAATACTCGACGGAGTCACCACCAACCCTACCCTAATGTCGAAAGAGGGGGTGAAAGGCAAAGAGCAGATATTCGACCATTACCGCAAGATATGCGCCATCGTAGACGGTCCGGTAAGCGCAGAAGTATTCGCCACCGACTACGACGGAATGGTACGCGAAGGAGAGGAACTTGCGGCCATCGACCCGAAAATCACAGTGAAGCTGCCATGCACCAAGGACGGCATACGCGCCGTGAAATATTTCGCGCAGAAAGGCATAGCCACCAACTGCACGCTCGTGTTTTCCGTGGGGCAAGCCCTACTGGCCGCAAAAGCCGGGGCAACATTCGTCAGCCCCTTCATCGGGCGGCTCGACGACATAAGCGAGGACGGCATAGCGGTAGTCGCGCAGATAGTGAAAGTGTACCGCACATACGGATTCAAGACGCAGGTTCTTGCCGCTTCCATACGCCACACCAACCACATAATCCGCTGTTTGGAAATAGGAGCCGACGTGGCCACATGCCCGCTTAAGGCAATCGAGGGGCTGCTCAACCACCCGCTCACCGACAAAGGTCTGGACATATTCGTCAAAGACGCCGCTAAAATGCAATAACGCAAACCAGGGATTAGGGCGATAACACATCCTAATCCCCTTTTATTACACCTAATCCGGGGGAATTGAAGTTACAACACCTTTGTATTTAGTTATAAAAATTACTGCTACATTTTTTGCAACTGAATTTTTACACTATCTTAGCTGAATAATCCAATTAACTAAAACAAACGACCTATGAACAGAAACATTTACGGAGCTTTACTCGCTTCCGCATGCACACTGTCCGCATTGGCGGCAGATGTAGCAATGGAGCCGCCAATGTGGTGGACAGGAATGAAATCACACCAACTACAAATCACGGTAAAAGGCGACGGCATCAGGGATGCAGTACCGTCAATCAATTATGAAGGCGTAACAATCGACTCAATAGCCCGCCTCGACAGCCCGAACTACCAATTCATTTACCTTACTATTGCCGACGGGACGGAACCCGGCAAGATGGAAATAGAATTCAAATCGGGCAAATCGGTGATAAAGAAACAATATGAATTGCTGCAACGCGACACTAAGCCGGAGGACTACATCGGCTTCGACTCGAGCGACGCGCTTTATCTGATTATGCCCGACCGCTTTGCCGACGGCAATCCGGAGAACAATGAAGCCGATGGGCTGCGCAACCCTGTAAAAACCGACCGCGACAACCCGAGCGGACGGCATGGCGGCGACCTTAAAGGCATTATGGACCATCTGGACTACATACAGCAACTCGGAGTGACCGCAATATGGCTCACCCCGGTGCTCGAAAACGACATGCCCGGCGGCTCATACCATGGATATGCCACGACCGACTACTACAAAGTAGACCCGCGATTCGGCTCTAACGAAGAATACCGCCAGCTTGTAGACGAATGCCACAAGCGCGGCATCAAAGTGGTGATGGACATGATTTTCAACCATTGCGGGCTATGCCATCCGTGGCTTGAGGATCTTCCGAGCCATGACTGGCTGAATTCGCCCATCGACATGTCAGAGCTTAAAGCCAATACAGTCGACTCCACAGGCGGAGCATTCAAAATGCCGAAAGATTATAAGCAGACCAATTTCCGCCTCAACACCAACCACGACCCTTACGGAAGCAAATACGACCTCGGCATGACCGTAGACGCTTGGTTCACCCTGAGCATGCCCGACCTCAACCAGCGCAATCCGCACCTTATGACATATTTAATCCAAAATTCGATATGGTGGATTGAAACAACCAAAATCAACGGAATACGCATGGACACATACCCATACGCCGACATGGCGGCAATGGCACGCTGGAACGAAGCCGTATTCCGCGAATACCCGAATTTCAACATCGTAGGCGAAAGCTGGCTTCATTCGGAAGCAAGCATCGCTTATATGCAGAGCGGAAACAAGTTCAACCCCATCGACACAAAACTGAAAACAGTGATGGACTTCCCGTTCCTCAACCTCAGCCGCCCGGCATTCAGCGAGAAGACGATGCCGTGGGGAGAGGGACTTAACCGTCTGTACGACCATCTGGCTCTGGATTTCCTCTATCCCAACCCGGAAAATCTGCTCATATTCTTGGACAATCACGACACCGACCGCTTCCTGCTCGAAATGCCAAAGGACTTGTCGCAATGGAAACAGGCGCAAACATTCCTGCTCACATCACGTGGCATACCGCAAATATATTATGGGACAGAGCTGCTGATGAACGGAACTAAAAAAATCACCGACGGATTAATTCGTCTCGACATGCCCGGCGGTTTTGCAGGCGACAAGACCAATGAATTTACAAGCGAAGGCAGAAGCGCAATGCAGAACGAGGCTTTCGATTTCATGAGCCGCCTGCTCAACTGGCGTAAAGGCAACGAAGCCATAGCATACGGAAAGACATTGCATTACATGCCCGACAACGGTTTATACGTCTATCAGCGCAAACATAACGACAAAAGAGTAATCGTGATAATGAACGGAACAGACGAACCGGCAAACGCAACCGACATGTCGCGCTATTCCGAAATAATGCATCCCGGCGACAGGTTCAAAGACGTGCTCTCCGGGAAAGAAATTACCATCGAAGCAAATATGGATTTTCCTCCACGCGCAATATTTGTTTTAGAATAAAGGCAATAAAAATGGGTATGCCGTTGAAAGGCATACCCATTTTTATTTTTTGCTATATCCGCAAAGTTTATTCTTCGTGAATAGCATCGCTCGGGCAATTCTCCGCGCAAGTACCGCAGCTGATGCAAGTATCCGGGTCGATATGATAGATATCGCCTTCCGAGATAGCTTCAACCGGACATACAGAAGCGCAAGTGCCGCAAGCTACACAATTGTCATTGATTACGTAAGCCATTTTCTAAGAATTTAATTAGTTTGTTAAACGTTTTAGCATTGCAAAGATAACAAATTTACTTTCCAATTATACAAATTTATTTGGAAATTAAGTTGAATACCATTAGCAACTCATTTATTTACAAAGGATTCAATTATGTTAATTTGGAACGATTGCAATTAAGAGGCTATTTACGGAAAGCATTACGAAAAGCGCCCTCACTATTTTATATTCAGCAATATTACAGTACCTTTGTAAGTTGAAACATACGCGCACGCTGTATGGACAAAATTAAGACAATAATCTATCACATATATAAAGTCATAAGGAGTATTGCCGTAGCGCTGCTCCTATTCTTTGCTGTCTTATATTCTGTCGCCTATTTAGTCCTTCTTATCCCCCCGGTACAGGAAAAGATAAAAACAACAGCTGAAAGAGAGCTGTCCGTCTTGCTCGACACAAAAATAAGCATCGGGAAAGTAACGTTCAGCCCTTTCAATGAAGTAACAATCCACAATGTCCATTTGCCCGACAAGGAAGGCCGGACATTGGCGGAAATAGACAGGATAGGAGCCGGTATCAATCTCTATGACTTATTGTCCGAGCGACGGATTGTGTTCGACTATGCCGAAATCATAGGACTTGAAGCCCATGCCGTAAAAGCTGACAAGAAATCGCCATTCAACTTTCAATTCATAATAGATGCCTTAAAGCCCAAAGACAAGAACAAGCCGCCAAAGAAATTCGACATAGAGCTGGACGTCGTGGTTCTGCGCAAGTGCGATATTTCACTCGACGTGCTGTCAGAGCCGCATAAGGCATCAGGATTCGACGCCAACCATATTGCAATCTCACAATTAAGCGCCGACATAAAAATTCCCAAACTAAAAAACGACACATTCGACATCGTCGTCAAGCGGCTGTCGGCAAACGAACGCGGCGGGTTTGTGCTGAATGATTTCACCGCAAACTTGCACATCACGCAAGACAATGCCGTGGCAAGCGGCATAAAAATCATGTTGCCGAACTCCATACTGATTCCACACGACATATCGTTACGCTACGGCTCTTTAAAGACAATGGCAAAAGACTTGAAAAAATCACCATTGTCGCTACAAATAGCCAACAGCTACATATCGCTGTCCGATTTTCAGGCATTCATACCTGAATTCCGCAATTTCACCGAACGGCTATACCTCACATGCGCCATCGGCGGCACACTGGAGGACTTGCGCATCGGGACGCTCGACATATCGTCGGAAAATTCGGATTTCACCCTGCGGCTCTCAGGAACAGCAAAGAAAGCATTGGCAAAAGATTCCATACGAATAAATCTGCCTGCAATCAAAATGTATGCCGATTCCCGGAAAATAGCGGAAAACATCGACAAGACCAATAAAAAATTGCCTGCCGGAACCTACAGGATGCTCGATGCCACAGGCTTTGTTTCGCTCAACGGCTCATTCCGCTACAGCTCCGGAAACATATTCTATGCCGGAAACATAAGCACAGCTTTAGGCACTCTCGCCACCAACGGCAACTTGCTACGGACAAACAGAGGCAATTCTTTTCGGTTCAAAGGCCAGCTAAAATCCGGCGACCTATCTCTTGGCACAATAGTCAGGAAAGAAGGCTTGCTTGATAAATTATCATTCGACATAGATGCCGATGTGACTGTCGCGGGAACTCAGCCGAAAGGAAACATCAACGGCAGAATCAACCACATCGATTTCAAAGGTTACAGATATAGAGACATCATAGCCGACGTGGAACTTGACGGAAAAGAATACCGCGGCGAAATAGCGCTCCACGACCCTAACGCCGACCTCTCAATGAACGGCGCCATTAAACTCGACGGAGAAGATTCATCCATCGACATAAAATTATCGGCATCAGACATCAACCCTAACAAACTTAATCTTACGGACAAATATCCCGCACATTCATTGAGCGCGGAAGTAGAGGCGGAATTCACCGGAAACACAATCGACAATGCCGAAGGCGACATCATAATTTCCGACATATGCTATACCGACAGTTGCGGCAAAGGCATAAAAATAGACCATTTCGACATAACTTCACGCAGCGGGAACAACGGGAAATACATCACCGTAAATTCCGACCTTGTCAACGGATATGTAGACGGGAAACTGTATTTTGCCAATATAGGCGGCACTTTTAAGAACTTAGCATCAGTCGCTCTTCCTTCCCTATTCCAGAAAGAGGAGACACAAGAGACAAAAGGCAACACAGACAGGATGCAGAATCAATTTGTCTACAGCTTTAAATTCGCCGAGAACAACGAGCTGACATCATTCTTCAATCTTCCCGTCAGAATAGTGCACCCCATCACGCTTTCCGGCGAGATCAACGAGCCCAAACGTACACTGTCGGCCGGAATCGACGCACCATACATAATGCAAGGGAATAAAATCATCGAGAGAACAAGCCTGTCGCTCAACATCGACGGAGAAAGCAACTCCATGGACATGAATGTAATCACACAACTCGACCACAAGAACGGCGACATTCTGTTCATCCTGAACAACCGAGCCTCGGACGACAACGTTTATTCCGACATAAGCTGGCAATATGACAGGAAAAAGAATTATTCAGGACATATCGACCTGACATCCACGTTTAAGAAATACCCCGGCAATGACCAGATACACGCTGACATAAACGTCAATCCTACATTTTTCACAGTCAACGACACTATATGGAACATTGCTCCGTCAAAGATTGCGGTAGAAGGCAAGAAAATAACGGTAGAAGACATATTCGTGTACCGTGAAAACCAGTTTATAAAAGCTGACGGACAAGTTTCCGAGAGCTACGACGACATTCTCAATATCAACCTCAAGTCGATTGACCTCGGATACATATTCGAGACCTTAAACATCAACCATGTGGCATTCGGCGGAATAGCCACAGGCGACTTTTTCGCTTCAGGCGCCTTATCACCCGCGCCCCAGCTCAACACTTCGAACTTGAATGTGAAAAATTTCACATACCATAACGCCCTGCTCGGAGAAGCCGACATAAAAAGCGCATGGGACAATGAAAACAAAGGCATCATCATCAACGCCGACATCCATCAGCCCAACCAGCACGAATCGTTCGTAAGAGGCACCGTCTACCCGACACGCGATTCCTTAAACTTCAAATTCGCCACCGACCGAATCAACATACAGATACTCAAACCGTTCATGGCCGCATTCACATCCGACGTAAGCGGAGAAGCCTCCGGCGAATGCGAGCTATACGGTACATTCAAATTCCTCAACGTCCGCGGACGGATGTTTGCCGAAAACTTCAAAATGAAAGTGGACTATACCAACACTTATTACACCGTTTCCGACTCTGTAATCCTCGACCCGGGACTGATATCCATCCGCAACGCGACAGTACACGACCAATTCGGACATACAGCCAAAGTTGAAGGAACCGTCAGACACGACTATTTCAAAAACGCGCGCTTCAATTTCGCCATCACCGACGTGGACAATATGCTTTGCTACGACATCAGCGAAAAGATGAACCCGCTATGGTATGGCAAGGTATTCGCCAACGGTTCGGCATTCATTAGCGGAGAACCGGGATCTGTTGACTTGGACATCAACATGTCGACTGCGCCAAACTCCACCTTCACATTCGTACTCTCCGAACAAGAAGAGGCCGGAGAATATTCGTTCATCACATTCACAGACAAACAAAAAGAAAAACGTCAAAAAGAAGAGGACGCAAAAATTCCCGATTTCCTGAAGAAACAAATAGACAACAATACACAGAACAAACGTTCGCTTTTCAATCTCAACTTACAGATAGACGCCAATCCGGATGTGGCAATGACCCTGCTTATGGGCACTGCCGGAAGCGATAAAATCCGCGCGACAGGCAACGGAAACCTGCGGATAGAATATTCGTCGGCCGACGAAATGAAAATATTCGGCAACTACACCGTAGAGCAAGGACGCTACAACTTCACACTGCAAGACATCATACTCAAGGAATTCACTATCAGGCAAGGCGCGTCAGTCACATTCAACGGCAACCCCCTCAACGCAAACATCAATTTGCAAGCAGCCTATTCGCTGAACGCCAACCTGCAAGACCTCGACGAATCGTTTGCGACCGACCGGGAGCTTAACCGCACACTTGTCCCAGTCAACGCCTTGCTGAACCTGTCAGGCAGCATCTCGCAGCCCGAAATCACGTTCGACCTCGAATTTCCCACACTGTCGCAAGATGTGTACAGGAAAGTAAGAAGCATTGTCAGCACCGACGATATGATGAACCAGCAAATAATTTATCTTTTGGCACTAAGCCGCTTCTATACACCGGAGTATATGGGCAATACCGGGCGGAACAACGAATTGGCATCAGTCGCCTCATCCACCATTTCAAGCCAACTTTCAAATATGCTGGGACAACTAAGCGACAAATTAAGCATCGCCCCGAACTTCCATACCGACAAGGGCGATTTTTCCGACATGGAGGTACAGCTTGCCCTGTCAAGCAGGCTGCTGAACAACCGGCTGCTGCTGAACGGCAATTTCGGATATTCCGACAACGCGATGAACAACAACAGTTTCATCGGCGACTTCGACATCGAGTACCTTTTGACCAAAAGCGGCAATTTCCGTCTGAAAGCCTACAACCGGTACAATGACCAAAACTACTACACACGCAACTCGCTTACCACGCAAGGCGTAGGCATCGTATTCAAACACGATTTCGACAAGTTGTTCCGCCGCAGAAAAGAAAAGACAATAGAAGCCGGCGACAGCGTCCGGACAGATTCCACAGGGACAAGCTCACGATTGCCTGTCAGGAAACGCTGAGACATCTCATATATAATACCGTCATATAGCTCAAATTATAGATAATTTTATTACTTTTGCGCACATAAGATTCATAGATAGACCATTATGTTAAAAATATTATTAAGAACATACCAGTGCATAATCGCTGTGCCAATTTTAGCCGTAGCAACATTACTTACCGCATTGCTGACAATAATCGCATGCGCGCTCGGGCTAAGCAAATCGTTAGGCTACTACATACCGCACCTGTGGGCAAAGCTATGGTGCATACTGATGTTTGTCAAGATAGAAGTCACAGGACGTGAAAACATCGACAAACGCACTTCATACGTATTCATAGCCAACCACCAAGGGGCATACGATATTTTCCTCATTTTCGGCTACCTTAACCATAACTTCAAATGGATGATGAAGAAAAGCCTTGAGAAAATACCGTTTGTAGGCTATGCTTGCAAGGTTTCGAAGCATATCATGGTTGACCGTTCAAGCGCGACAGCCATACAGCAGACCATGCAAAATGCTATGAAAATCCTGCAAGGAGGAATGTCGCTCGTGGTATTTCCCGAAGGCTCACGCACTCCCGACGGAAAAATCAAGCCGTTCAAACGCGGGGCATTCATGCTCGCCACCGAATTCGGACTGCCAATAGTCCCGCTCACAATCGACGGCTCGTTCAATGTTATGAAAAAATCGTCATTCGCCATCAATCCCGGCAAAATAAAGCTGACAATCCATAAACCTATACAACAACCACAAAACGGAAAGACAAAAGAAGCAATGGAGAAAATTATGGAAGACAGTTTTGCCACAATAAAATCATCATTAAAAGAATGACAATATGATAAATAAGACAATAATAACCTTATTGTCGGCTGTAGCCTTTCTTACAGCAACAGCAATACCCGCATACAGCGAAAATAACAACGGCAACAATGCCACAGCCGATTCCTTAGCGACAAAGACCATTTCAACAGATTCAATACCGGGAAAAAAGAATTTTTTCCGCAAGATTGCCGATTATTTCTCGAAATCGAACAAATACGACCCTTCAAAAAAAATGGATTTCGGCATAATCGGAGGCCCGCACTACAATTCTACCACGGGGCTGGGACTTGGCATTGTGGCATCCGGACTGTATTCTCTCGATAAAACCGACTCAATACTGCCACTGTCAAACCTTTCGCTGTTCGGAGATGTCACCACATCGGGATTCCTGATGATAGGAGTAAAAGGAAACAACGTGTTTCCCCAGAAAAAATACCGTTTAGACTATAACATCTATGTATACACCTTTCCTACAAAATATTGGGGCATAGGATACGACAACGGCAGCAACGACGAAAACGAAATATCTTATTCACGGCTGAAATTCGAAGTAAAGCCGCGGTTTCTGTTCCGTCTTGCAAACAATACTTATTTAGGCCCTATGGCCAATGTGCAATATGTCAACACATCCGGCTTCTCCAACAAAGAGATACTTGCAAATTCCGACACACGGTTTACAACCGTCGGCGGAGGATTCTCTTTCATGTACGACTCGAGGGATGTGATTCTCAACGCCACAAAAGGATGGTTCGTCCAATTAGACCAACTGTTCAACCCATCCTTTTTCGGCAACAAGCACGTATACCACACAACCGACCTTACAGTATCAACCTACCACAAGGCATGGAAAGGTGCGGTGATAGCAGGAGAGCTGCACTCACAGTTCAATTATAACGATGTGCCATGGCCCATGCTTGCATGCGTAGGGGGCCCTAACCGCATGCGCGGATATTTCGAGGGACGCTACCGCGATAAAAACGTAATCGAAGCGCAAATAGAGCTGCGCCAACATATATGGAAACGGCATGGAGCCGTACTATGGTTCGGGGCAGCAAACGTATTCCCCGAATTAAACGCGATGCGCTGGCGCAAGACACTGCTCAACGGCGGCGTAGGCTACCGCTGGGCGTTCAAGCAAGGAGTGAACGTGCGGCTCGACTTAGGAGTGACAAAGCATGGAGTGGGATTCGTTTTCAACATAAATGAAGCTTTTTAAGCCCCGGACACGGCTTAATGTGGCCGCACTGTTGAAATATATTGATTTAAATGAGTAATTTTGCACCGGAATAGCGGTAACTTCTTCAAGGATGTTAAGGATAAAACGATTATATTTATTTATGCTTCAGGGCTTCGTTCCGATGTTCCTGATGACATTCTGCATCTGCCTTTTCATCGTGATGATGTGGTTTCTATGGCGCTATGTCGAAGATTTGGTAGGCAAAGGACTGGAAATTTCCGTAATTGCCGAACTATTCTTCTATGCGGCCCTCTCGATGGTGCCGATGGCCCTGCCGCTTGCCATACTTCTTGCATCGCTGATGCTCTTCGGCAATCTTGGCGAACGCTTCGAGCTCACGGCAATGAAATCGTCGGGCATCTCGCTGCTAAAAGTTATGAGCCCGCTGATAGTCTTCATATCCTTAATCTCTATAGGAGCATTTTTCTTCCAAAACAACGTATTGCCAAAGTCGCAGGTAAAGATGTGGACACTTCTGTTCTCGATGCGGCAAAAATCGCCGGAGCTCGACATTCCGGAAGGAGTATTCTACGACCAGATAACCGGATACAACCTCTTCGTTAAACAAAAAAACCGTGAAACCGGAGTGCTTTACGACATGATGATTTACAATATGTCGTCGGGATTCAACAACGCCAACGTGATATTGGCCGATTCCGGGAAAATGAGTTTCACGGCCGATAAAAAGCACCTGTTCCTAAAGCTATGGGAAGGAGAATCGTTCGAGAATCTCCGCGACCAGCAAATATCCCGCGGCAATGTGCCGTACCGAAGGGAATCGTTTAAAGAAAAAGAGATTCTGATACCCTTCGACGCCAACTTCAACCGTATGGACGACAGCGGAATGCGCAGCCAATACGTAGGAAAAGACATCGCAGAACTGCAGCACACCATCGACTCCGTCAATGTCAGGATTGACAGCATCGGCTCGCAATATGCCCAGCAACTGCTCGAAACCGACTATGTAGGAGTCAACAAATACAAGAACTATTACGAGCAAGGCAAATTGGTAAAAGTAGAGACAAAAGACTATGACACCGGCAAGCCTTTAGACCTCGATTCCATATTCAAAGGGCGCAGCATACACGACAGGCAAAGATACGTATCATACGCCATCGAGCGTGCCACACAGTCGCGTAACGAATTCCAATTCAAAAGCTATTCGCTTACCGACGACAAAAAGACCATAATCCGCCACGAAATAGAATTGCAGAAAAAATTCACCCTCTCGTTCGCGTGCCTGATTTTCTTTTTCATAGGAGCCCCGTTGGGAGCCATCATCCGAAAAGGCGGATTAGGCATGCCGATTGTCATATCAGTGTTCCTGTTCATATTCTACTATATAATCGACAATGCCGGCTATAAAATGGCCCGCGACGGACGCTTGGAAGTATGGGAAGGCATCTGGGCAAGCTCCATAGTGCTGCTGCCGTTAGGAATATTCCTCACCTACAAAGCAGTCAACGATTCTTCCGTATTCAAGCCGGAAGTCTACATCGACCTGATAAAGAAGCTCACCGGACGCAGCATTATCCGCCACATAGAACTGAAAGAGGTCATTATCGACGATGTGGAGACAAATACAGCAATAGAAAAATTATCGCGACTCAAGGAATCTTGCCTTGAATTTTTGTCACAATGCGGCAAAAGGCAAAGCTATGCCACATACTGGCTGCAAGGCTACAACAAGCATTCTCTGAACGAGTTGTCCAAAGAATTGGAAGATACGGTGGCATACCTCAGCAATTCCGACAAGCAGTTGGTGATAAACAAACTGATGGATTATCCGGTGCTGCGCTCGCTGTTCTTCTATTACCCCGTGAACAACAGGCCGCTGGCATACGTTATTATGGCGTTGTTCCCGGTAGGGCTTACAGGCTACTGGATAGGACTCAGGCAACAAAACCGTTTGAAAAAAGACATAAACAGCATAATCTCAGTGAGCGACGAACTCATCAACATATACGGAGAAAAATCATAACAATATGAATAATATAAAATTAGACCGCATAGAAGATGCGATTGAAGATTTCCGCAAAGGAGAATTTGTCATAGTGGTTGACGACGAAGACCGGGAAAACGAAGGCGACCTGATTATTGCCGCCGAGAAGATAACGCCGGAGAAAGTCAACTTCATGCTGAAACATGCGCGCGGAGTGCTCTGCGCCCCTATCCCCATATCACGCTGCAAGGAGCTTGAGCTTGATGTGCAAGTGGCAAACAACACATCCATGCTCGGCACTCCGTTCACCGTGACAGTCGATCTGCTGGAAGGCTGTACGACAGGCGTTTCCGCCCACGACCGCGCCGCTACAATACGCGCGCTTGCCGACCCGGCGGCTAAAGCCTCCGATTTCGGCCGCCCGGGACATATCAACCCTCTATATGCGCAGGACAAGGGCGTATTACGCCGCACCGGGCATACGGAAGCCGCCGTCGACTTGGCACGCCTTGCCGGATTATACCCGGCCGGGGCTTTAATGGAAATAATGAGCGAAGACGGAACAATGGCACGTCTGCCGGAACTGCGCCGCTTTGCCGACGAGCATAATCTGAAGCTCATATCCATAAACGATTTGATTGCTTACCGCCTGAAAGAAGAGTCGATAGTGGAAAAAGGAGAAATGGTGGACATGCCGACAGAACACGGACATTTCAAACTAATCCCTTTCCGACAAAAAAGCAACGGATTGGAACATGTTGCATTAGTGAAAGGCGAATGGAACGATGATGAGGCCGTCCTTGTCAGGGTGCATTCATCATGCGCAACCGGAGACATCTTCGGCTCCTACCGATGCGACTGCGGGCCACAGCTCCATAAGGCGATGGAACTAATCGAGAAAGAGGGCAAAGGCGTCGTTGTCTATCTAAACCAAGAAGGACGCGGCATCGGACTAATGAATAAAATGAAAGCCTACAAGCTGCAAGAAGACGGAATGGACACAGTGGAAGCCAACCTTTGCCTCGGCTTCAAAGCCGACGAACGCGACTACGGAGTAGGCGCAAGCATTCTTCACGAGCTTGGAGTAAAGAAAATGCGTCTGCTGACCAATAACCCCCAAAAGCGCATCGGACTTACGGGATACGGACTGACAGTCGTTGAAAATGTGCCTATCGAGATAGAGCCAAACAAATACAACCGGTTCTATCTACATACGAAAAAAGACCGTATGGGGCATGAACTGCATAATGTAGACTAATCCACTCCAAGAAATAGACAAAAAAATAGAGGCAGCCGAGAAGTTGCCTCTATTTTTTTTGCTAATTATCAATCGCTTAAAATTCGCAATTATTCGGAGTACGAGGGAAAGGTATCACGTCGCGGATGTTGGTCATTCCGGTAACAAACAGTACCAGACGCTCGAATCCCAGCCCGAATCCGGAATGCGGCACAGTGCCGAAACGGCGCGTATCAAGATACCACCACATATCCTTCATCGGAATACCGAGCTCGTCGATGCGCGCAAGCAACTTGTCGTAACTCTCCTCACGCTCCGAGCCGCCGATAATCTCACCTATTTTCGGGAACAGCACATCCATCGCCCTTACGGTCTTGCCGTCGTCGTTCTGCTTCATATAGAAGGCCTTTATCTCTTTCGGATAGTCGGTAAGGATGACCGGACGCTTGAAATGCTCTTCCACAAGATAGCGTTCGTGCTCGCTTTGCAAATCGGCACCCCAGTATACCGGGAACTCGAATTTGTGACCCGATTCTTCCAAAATCTTTACGCCCTCCGTATATGTAAGGCGTACAAATTCGTGGCTTACAACAGATTTCAAGCGGTCGACCAATTCCTCGTCGTACATCTTTGCGAGGAATTCAATATCGTCCGCGGCATTTTCGAGAGCGTAATTGATGCAATACTTGATGAAATCCTCGGCAAGCTGCATATTGTCAATTATATCGTTGAACGCCACTTCCGGCTCTATCATCCAGAATTCGGCAAGATGGCGCGGCGTGTTGGAATTCTCCGCACGGAAAGTAGGACCGAAAGTGTATATCGCTCCCAATGCCGTTGCGCCAAGTTCGCCCTCAAGCTGTCCGGATACCGTCAAACTCGTGGGCTTTCCGAAAAAGTCCTGAGAATAGTCCACCTTTCCGTCTTCACCTTTAGGCACGTTGTTAAGATCCATCGTTGTCACTTGGAACATGGCACCGGCTCCCTCGCAGTCACTCGACGTGATAAGCGGAGTATTGAGGTAGAAAAAGCCACGGTCGTTGAAAAATTTATGGATGGCAAACGCCAAAGTGTGACGTATGCGCAATATCGCCCCGAAAGTATTCGTGCGCGGGCGTAAATGCGCTTTCTCACGCAAGAACTCCAATGTATGCCCTTTTTTCTGCAAAGGATATTCATTAGCGTCAGCCGTGCCATACACTTCCAATGTCTCCGCCTGAATTTCCGCGGTCTGACCCTTGCCCTGCGACTCGACAAGCATACCCTCGACATGCAGGCTTGCACCGGTGGTGATTGGCTTCAGCTCCTCATCCGAAAACTTCTCCATATCGAACACAATCTGTATGTTCTTGATAGTGGAGCCGTCGTTAAGAGCCACGAACTGCACGTGCTTATTGCCACGTCTTGTCCTCACCCAACCTTTCACGCAGACTTTCTGCCCGATTAATGCCGGATTCCAAATTTCTGATATTTTAGTACGTACCATACCTTATTTTTTATAATAAGCAACCTCCTTCACAACATCAACGGGAGGAAGGAGGATGCAATACTGTTAATTAATATTTATTCAAACGAGCCTTGTTTCAAGAAGTTGACCTCTTCCTGTGTCAGGAAACGCCATTTTCCACGAGCCAGATTCTTTTTCGTAAGTCCGGCGAAATACACACGGTCGAGTTTCGTAACACGATAGCCCAACGACTCGAACATACGGCGCACTATGCGGTTGCGTCCCGAATGGATTTCTATGCCGGCCTGATTCTTGTCGCGGTCGTTGACATAGCTTATGGCGTCGGCATGTATAGGCCCGTCCTCAAGCTCTATACCGTCCGCCAAACGTTGCATATCTTCTTCCGCAATATCCTTATCAGTCCAAACCTGATAGATTTTCTTCTTAACGAACTTAGGATGGGTCAGCTTGGAAGCAAGGTCGCCGTCGTTGGTGAGCAACAACACTCCAGTCGTATTACGGTCAAGACGCCCTACCGGATAGATACGCTCCTTGCAGGCATTTTTCACCAAATCCATTACCGTAAGCCTTCCGTCCGGGTCCTCGCTCGTGGTCACACAATCTTTCGGCTTGTTAAGAAGAATGTAGCATTTGTTTTCAAGCGTTATCACTTTTCCATTGTATTCCACGATGTCGTCGCGCTTGATTTTCGTTCCAAGCTCGGTAATCACGAGACCGTTGACTTTCACCTTTCCTTGTGTTATCAGTTCGTCGGCCTCACGACGCGAGCATAGCCCGGCATTAGCCATAAACTTATTCAAACGGATTTCCTCGTTCGGATCAACCTCCGGCATATCATAGATAATCTGCTGCGGACGCGGAGTGAAGCGTTTGCCCTGCTGCGGACGGTTGTTGTTCCTGTGGTTGTTGTTCATATAGCCGCCCTGCTGACGGTTGTTATATCCGCCTTGTTGGCGATTGTTGCCGTAGCCGCCCTGCTGACGGTTGCCGTAGTTGTTGCCATAACCTCCTTGCTGACGGTTGTTGCCGTAGCCGCCCTGCTGGTTGTAGTTGTTATATCCTCCTTGCTGGCGGTTGTTGCCGTAGCCGCCCTGCTGACGGTTGCCGTAGTTATTGCCATAACCTCCTTGCTGGCGGTTGTTGCCGTAGCCGCCCTGCTGGTTGTAGTTGTTATATCCTCCCTGCTGACGGTTGTAACGGTTATTATTCTGTCCGTAATTATTGTTGCCGTAGTTATTATTACCACGGTTGCCATAATTATTCTGATTGTAGCTTCTGTAGTCATTCCGCTCGCCCTGCTGCCCCTCCGCGTTCTGCTGGCGGTTGGCATTATAGGCTGCTGGATTGTAGGTTACTTTCTCAAAATGACCATTTTCAGAACTTTGTGTCTCTCCGATGCGCGGTCTTTTCGGCTTCTTGTTGACTTCCATACTTTAATTTTTCACTTTAAAATTTAACAAGCCTCTCGGCGTTAATATTCAGACAAATAAACTAATTTTCAATAACTTAAGAATCTGTATTGCAAACAAAAACATTTTATGGCTGCAAATATAAATCATTCTTCGGATTATTAAAAACAATCTTCCGTAAAGATTATTACAACAGAAAAATTTTTAACACTATTTTCATATCCGGAAAGACAACTGCCTTATACATAGCAATAAACAAAACCGCCGCACTTATGTCTCCCATAAATGCGGCGGCATATAATATTTTAATCCAGTGTGATTAGAATCCGGTATAATTGTGAGGAGTAATGGCTTTCAATTCAGCCTTTACGTCATCGCTCACTTTAAGCGTGTCAATGAAATTGGAGATGCTTTCGGCATCCACCTTGCTGTTGGTGCGCGTAAGAGCCTTCAAGGTCTCATAAGGTTTCTCGTAGCCCTCACGGCGGAGTATGGTCTGGATAGCCTCTGCCACCACGTTCCACATATTGTCGAGGTCGCGGTTGATTGCATCCTGATTGAGCAGCAGCTTATGCAAGCCTTTCAAAGTGCTCTTAATCGCTATAATAGTGTGAGCCAACGGTACGCCTACATTGCGCAACACGGTAGAATCGGTCAAGTCGCGCTGCAGCCTCGATACAGGCAGTTTAGTGGCAAGATGCAGGAAAATGGCGTTCGCTATTCCAAGGTTGCCTTCGGAATTCTCGAAATCTATCGGGTTCACCTTGTGCGGCATTGCCGACGACCCCACTTCTCCGGCCTTTATCTTCTGCTTGAAATACTCCATCGAGATATATTGCCAGAAATCACGGTCGAGGTCAATCATAATAGTGTTCACACGGGCCAACGCCTCGAACAATGCGGCAAGATTGTCGTAGTTGGAAATCTGCGTGGTCCACTCCTCCCGCTCGATTCCAAGTCTGTCGTTCAGGAACGATTTCGCGAATCCGCGCCAGTCGATTGCCGGAAAAGCCACACGGTGGGCGTTGAAATTGCCGGTAGCCCCGCCGAATTTTCCGCTTACCGGCACTTGCAACAGCAATTCGCGCTGCTTTCTCAAACGGTAGGCGAACACCTCTATCTCCTTCCCGAGACGTGTAGGCGATGCCGGCTGTCCGTGGGTCTTCGCAAGCATCGGTATTTCTTTCCATTCTTCCGCATACTTCTCCAACAATTCCACCAATTCATCAAGCAACGGCAGATAGGCTTCCTTCACGGCATCGCGTATCATCATCGGGAACGATGTGTTGTTGATGTCCTGCGAAGTCAAGCCGAAATGGATGAACTCCTTATATTCGTGCAATCCGAGCGCGTCGAATTTCTCCTTGATAAAGTACTCCACAGCCTTGACATCGTGGTTCGTAACGCTCTCGATGTCCTTCACCTTTTGCGCGTCCTCTACCGAGAAATCCTCGTAAATTCCCCGCAACGCCGGGAATAGATTCTTGTCGACCCGCGAAAGCTGCGGCAAAGGCAACTCGCAAAGGGCGATGAAATATTCTATCTCAACCTTGACACGGTAGCGTATCAACGCATATTCCGAAAAATACCCCGCAAGAGCCTCTGTCTTGCCATGATAACGCCCGTCAACCGGGGAGACTGCTGTCAACTCACTTAAAGCCATACCAATATTATTGAAATTTTTCTGCAAAGATAAGGCAAATCGAGTGCAGAACAATCAAACTTGTTTGAAATTGTCACGCCGAGATGCAGCTTATCTTATGTAAAGATACTGCAAGCCGAGTGAAAAACAATCAAGCCCGCCTAAAATTGTCGCCACAGCACAACCAGCAACACATCCACAGTTTATTTCGAAACAATAATGAAACGTACAGAACTATCTTATTACAATGGCGAATGGGAGTATTTTGAAATTGATTTAAGTGCTTATGACGGGCAAGAAATATACGTGGCTTTACGTCATCATGCACATAATGGTATGGCCGCAATGTTTGACGACTTCACACTCTCAAATTTTTATGAACTATAATAATTTCATATCTTTACAACGATAATTCGACAAATTAGACGTATACGACTTATGACAGACACTTTCCTGAAGCAAAAAGGTAATTACCGCAGCCTTGTAGCATACCAGAAATCAGAATGCATCTATGATATTACCTATTATTTCACCCACAAGTTTTTAGAAAAAGGCGACCGGACTATCGATCAGATGATACAAGCGGCACGAAGCGGAAAACAGAATATTGCCGAAGGAAGTGCTGCCTCAACAACATCAAGCGAAACTGAAATCAAACTTATAAATGTAGCACGTGCCAGCTTACAAGAGCTTCTTATAGATTATGAAGATTATTTAAGAGTCCACAATCTTGAACAATGGGCATTCGATTCGCCAAAGGCTATTCAGACACGGCGAGTATGCTCAAAGCACAATGACTCTGCGTATTACAGAGAAGCAATAGCCATCCGGAATCCAGAGACCATAGCGAATATTGCCATCACACTTATCCATCAAGAAGACGTATTCCTCAGGAAATTGCTTGACAGGCTGCAACGCGACTTCGTAGAAAACGGAGGAATTAAAGAACAGATGAGCAGGGCACGCATAGCATACCGGAAGGCGAACAGCCGGGAAGCATACAAATAAATTTTCTATTGCGGGACAAAGATACTATCTTTGCGTGTCGTTAAGCGAACAACAATGGAGAAGCAGTTGAATATATGCGGCGTGAGCTTCAACTACACGGTTGAAGGCGAAGGCAAGCCAGTTGTGCTGATGCACGGCTGGGGCTGCAACCACACCACGCTCGCCAGCATCGAGCAATTCCTCACACCATCGTTCAAGGTCTACAACGTCGACTTTCCGGGTTTCGGGAAAAGCACAGAGCCTGAAAAAGTGTGGGGAATGGAAGAATACACCCGCCTGATGGAAGAATTCTTCAAAGCCGAAAAAATAGATAATCCCATACTGCTCGGTCATTCGTTCGGCGGACGTGTAGGCATTTTGCTCGCCTCGCGCAACAAGACGCACAAACTAATATTGGTGGATGCCGCGGGAATAAAGCCCCGCCGCACCCTTGCATATTATTGCAAGGTCTATTCTTACAAAGCCGTGCGCCACACATTGCCGCTACTCTTCGGCAAAGAAAAGGCAGAGCGACTGCTCAACCAGTACAGAAAAAAAATAGGGTCGAGCGACTACAGCCAAGCATCCGCAAAAATGCGGCAAATCATGAGCCGCGTGGTCAACGAAGACTTGCGCTACGCCATGCCCTCGATAAAATGCCCCACCCTGCTCGTATGGGGAACGGCCGACACAGCAACCCCAATAGCCGACGCAAAAAAGATGGAACGACTTATCCCGGATGCCGGGTTGGTGGAGTTTCCGGGTGTAGGGCACTACAGTTTCTTGGAAAACCCATATCAATTCCGGGCCGTAATCAACAGTTTTTTAGAGAAAGACAAACAAACCGTATAGAATATGCTGAATATATATGCCATATCAATCCTGCTGCTGACGGTAGTCACCGCAATTTATCTGATAATGCGCTACCGCGCCGATATACAGATGATGCAACAGAACTCCTACCGCAACGACCGCTACCTGCGCTGGTGGCGCGGCAACCAAGAATCCTACAGGGCAGGAAGACTTACCGATTTTGCCGCATTGTTGATTACAGCTTTCTGGCATTCATACATAGCGGCATTGATTGCCTTAGCCATAGTGACATTCGACTTGACAACACTCCTCCGAAAGAAATACAAGAAGCCGCTGGTGATGACAAAGCGCGCTTGGCGACTGCTGATTACGATGGTTGTCACCTCCGTAATCTTCTGCTTAGGCGCATACTGCGGGGCAGTATACGCCTATACGGCGATACCGGTGGCATTGTTGCTGCTGGCCGTGCTGTCGTGGATGATGCTGCTGTTCTCCAACTGGATGATGCACCCGGTCGAAGCGGCAATCAACAAAATGTATGTCGACGACGCAAAACGCATACTCACCCAAATGCCCGATATGAAAATAATAGGCATAACAGGCAGCTATGGCAAGACAAGCACGAAGCATTACCTCTACCGCATACTCAGCGAGCAGTTCGACGTGCTGATGACTCCCGGAAGCTTCAACACGCCGATGGGAGTTGTGCGCACCGTGCGCGAGCAACTGAAGCCGTACAACAACGTGTTCATCGTGGAGATGGGAGCGAAACAAACGGGCGACATAAAAGAGATATGCGACATAGTGCACCCGCAAATCGGAATTATAACAGCCGTGGGCGAACAGCATCTTGAATCGTTCAAGACAATCGAGAACGTGCAACGCACCAAATTCGAGCTTGCCGACGCTCTGCCATCCGACGGGCTCGCTGTGCTTAACGACGATTTCGAGTACGTGGCGAACCGCAAGACCGACAATGTGAAGACACTGCGTTATGCCGTAAAACGCACCGCCAATGCCGATTACAAGGCCACAAACATAGAATATAGCGCACACGGCACAAAATTCACGATAGAAGGCAACGGAAAGACGCTGCAATTAGAAACGAAACTCGTGGGCGAATGCAACATCTCCAACCTTATGGGTGCCGTTATCGTAGCCATTGAGCTTGGCGTCAGCGACGAGAAAATACGCTATGCCGTCAGCAAAATCGAACAGGTCGAACACCGCCTGAACATGAAACGCACACCGGGCGGAGTGACCATAATCGACGACGCTTTCAACTCCAACCCCGACGGCTCACGCATGGCATTGGATGTACTTTCGCGTATGACGGGAGGAAAACGTATTGTCGTGACCCCCGGAATGATAGAACTCGGAAGCAAGCAGGGAGAGTATAACCGGACATTCGGCGAACACATTGCCACGGCTTGCGATGTGGCCATCATAGTAGGACACTACAACCGCGAGGCCATCGTAGCAGGAATCCGCGGCAAGAAATTCAATGAGTCCAACCTACATATCGTAGACTCCTTTGCCGAAGCACAAAAAGTGCTTGGCACGATATTACGGCAAGGCGACACCGTGCTTTACGAAAACGACCTTCCCGATACATTTAAATAGAATGACAAAATAAAAACTATTATAACACTACAATGAAAACGAATGTTGCAGTCTTCTTCGGAGGACGCTCGGTAGAACACGAGATTTCCGTAATTTCGGCATCTCAGGCAATGCACGCAATGGACAGGGATAAATACAACGTAATCCCTGTATATATATCAAAACAAGGCAGATGGTACACAGGCGACGCGCTTTTCGACGTTGCCAACTACCGCGACATGAAAGCACTTACCGGCAAATGCGAAGAAGTGTTCATGCGCCCGGAATTCGGTGATTTCAACCTTTACAAAGCAAAGACCAAACTGTTCGGCTCAAACGTTTATGCCACGATTGACGTAGTAATCCCGGTATTGCACGGGACAAACGGCGAAGACGGCATCTTCGAGGGCGTGCTTGAGACAATCGGCATACCATACGCGGGATGCAACACCGTATCATCGGCAAACGGTATGGACAAAATAACGATGAAGATGATTCTGAAAGAATGCGGCATTCCGGTAGTGGACTATGTATGGTTCACCGACAAGCAATGGTACCGGCAGAAAGAATCGCTAATCGACAAAGTGGAAAAGGAAATCGGCTATCCGGTGATTGTCAAGCCGGCAAACCTCGGTTCAAGCGTAGGAATAAGCCGCGCCGCCAACCGTGATGAATTGGTGGAAAGCATCGACAACGCCGAAAAATATTCCACACGGATAATAGTGGAAGATATGGTGGAAAACCTTAAAGAAATCAACTGCTCCGTACTCGGCGATTGCGACGACTACCGCACTTCCATTCTTGAAGAGCCTATCAAGAGCGGAGATTTCCTCACCTACGAGGACAAATATATGGGAGGGACGAAGACAGAGCGCGGAATGCAGGCCTCACAAAAACGCATACCAGCCGACCTTCCGCAAGAAATCACCGACCGCATACGCCATCTTGCCGGAGAGACATTCCGTGTATTGTCGTGCCACGGCGTAAGCCGCGTGGACTTTATGGTCGACGCTAACACCAACGACGTGTATGTGAACGAAATCAACACAATCCCCGGCTCGCTTTCATTCTATCTGTGGGAAGCGACCGGAACAAGTTTCGACAAACTGATGGACGAGCTCGTTGCATTAGCGCTCAAGCGCAAGCGCGAACAAGGACTGAAAACCACCAACTTCGACCACAATATTTTCAACCTCACAGGCAAAGGCGGCACGAAGTTCGGCACCAAAACAAAACAATAATGAAAACAAGGATTTTAGCCATCATATTGTCATTAGTAGCCACGATACCTGCTTTTGCAAAAAACTGGTATTGCACGGACTATGACCAATACATAAGCCGCAATTTCACTCCATTGAAGCCCGACAGCCTGAAACTGACATTCGAGCGGCGCGGAGAATCGGAGAAATATTGGAAAGGAGGAGCCGACTTCAGGTTGAAATCAGGCAACGACTCCATAGACAAGTTCCTTGCCGACAAAGTAAGATACCTCATCTACGAAGATTCGCTTTATGTGAACTGCAAGGATTTGCGCTGCGACGGCGTGTTTTTGGGAGAAGGCTATGCCCGCGCATACCGTCTGGAAAAAGACAAGATAATAGTGATGCTCGACAAGGACGATGACGGCGGACTGTTCGTGACCATCGCCGAAGGCATAATGGGGAGTGTTCAGCCGGAAATGGCTCCGAAAACGTGCTACGTGATAAGCTCCGACAAGAAAATCGTGGAGAAAATCACCCCCGAATGGATGTACCGCTACCTTGAGCCGTATTCAAGCAACCTCGCGCAATACAAGAAATACCCTAAAGCGCAACAGGAATCGTCGCGCGTGATAATATGGTTTCTGAAAGCATTGCGCAAAATATACCGTTACTGACACAACATACAATATAAATATACGGCAAGGTTTCATTGAATAGAAAAAAGGTGTAACTTTGCGGAAAAATTTTGTAACAGGTTTACTTTGATGAAAAATAAATTTAAAGAATATAACAGTTTCAACTTGTCGGATATCAACAAGGAAGTACTTGCCGAATGGGATGCCGAAAACGTGTTTGCAGAAAGCATCAAGGAACGTGAAGGGTGTCCGTCCTTCGTGTTCTATGAAGGACCGCCCTCGGCCAACGGAATGCCGGGCATACACCATGTGATGGCACGCACGATAAAGGACATTTTCTGCCGCTACAAGACGATGAAAGGCTTCCGTGTGATGCGCAAGGCCGGTTGGGACACACACGGACTGCCGGTAGAGCTCGGTGTAGAGAAATCGCTCGGCATAACGAAAGAGGACATCGGTAAAAAAATATCGGTCGACGAGTATAATTCAGCTTGCCGCCGCGAGGTGATGAAATACACCAAAGAGTGGGAAGACCTTACCCACAAGATGGGCTACTGGGTAGACATGAAAAACCCATATATCACCTACGACAACCGCTACATAGAATCCGTGTGGTGGCTGCTGCAGCAATTGTATAAAAAGAACTATCTTTATAAAGGATATACCATACAGCCGTATTCACCGGCGGCCGGCACGGGGCTAAGCTCGCACGAGCTCAACCAGCCGGGATGCTACCGCGACGTGAAGGACACGACTTGCACGGCTATGTTCCGCATCAAAGACCCGAAACCGGAAATGACCGGATGGGGAACACCGTATTTCATCGCATGGACCACTACCCCATGGACTTTGCCATCAAACACGGCACTCTGCGTAGGGCCGAAAATCGACTATGTTGCTGTACGCTCATATAATCCTTACAACGGAGAAAAGATTACCGTAGTGCTTGCAAAAGCGTTGCTCTACAACCATTTCAACAAGAAAGCCGAAGGCATAGCGCTCGACGAGTTCAAGCAGGGCGACAAACTCATACCGTTTGAAGTCGTAGGCGAATACAAAGGCCCGGATCTTGTAGGAATGGAGTACGAACAGCTTATACCGTGGGTAAAACCGGTAGAAACTGACGAAAACGGAGACTGGCACGAAGCCGAAAATAAAGCTTTCCGCGTGATACAAGGCGACTACGTAACCACAGAAGACGGTACCGGTATCGTACACATCGCGCCCACATTCGGTGCCGACGACGCATTCGTGGCACGTCAGGCCGGAATACCATCATTGTTTATGATAAACAAGAAAGGCGAAACCCGCCCGATGGTAGACCTGACAGGTAAATTCTATCTTCTCGACGAATTGGACGAAAAATTCGTGGACGAATGCGTAAACATCGAAGAATACAAGCAATTCGAGGGTAAATGGGTAAAGAACGCCTATGACCCGCAATTTACTGTCGACGGCAAATATGACGAAAAAGCCGCTCAATCGGCCGAAACACTCGACATAGTAATCTGTATGGTTCTGAAACAGCAAGGCAAAGTGTTCAAGATTGAGAAACACGTACACAACTACCCGCATTGCTGGCGTACAGACAAGCCTGTGCTCTATTATCCGCTCGACAGCTGGTTCATCCGCACCACAGCATCGCGCGAACGCCTTATGGAGCTCAACACCACAATCAACTGGAAGCCGCAGTCGACAGGGACAGGACGCTTCGGCAAATGGCTTGAGAACCTTCAGGACTGGAATCTTTCACGCAGCCGCTACTGGGGTACTCCCCTTCCTATCTGGCGCACGGCAGACGGAACTGAAGAAAAGTGTATCGGCAGCGTAGAAGAACTCTATAACGAAATAGAAAAATCGGTAGCGGCAGGAGTCATGGAATCGAATCCGCTGAAAGAAAAAGGATTCGTCCCGGGCGACTATTCCGCTGAAAACTATAATAAAATCGATTTGCACCGTCCATACGTGGACTATATTTTGCTCGTATCGTCCGACGGCAAGGAAATGCGCCGCGAAAGCGACCTGATTGACGTATGGTTCGACTCAGGCTCAATGCCATACGCGCAAATACATTATCCTTTCGAGAACAAGGAGGCATTCGACAAACGCGAAGTCTATCCGGCCGATTTCATTGCCGAGGGTGTTGACCAGACACGCGGATGGTTCTTTACCCTCCATGCCATAGCCGGAATGGTATTCGACAGCGTCGCATACAAATCCGTGATTTCCAACGGACTTGTCCTCGACAAGAACGGCAACAAGATGAGCAAACGCCTTGGCAACGCGGTCGACCCGTTCGGAGCAATCGAAAAATACGGAACAGACCCGCTGCGCTGGTATATGATTTCCAACTCGTCGCCGTGGGACAACCTGAAATTCGACACGGCCGGAGTTGAGGAAGTGAGCCGTAAGTTCTTCGGCACACTCTACAATACATACTCTTTCTTTGCACTTTATGCAAATGTGGACAATTTCGACAATTCCGCAGAGCAGATAAAATATTCTGAGCGTCCGGAAATCGACCGCTGGATACTTTCGCTGCTCAACACTCTGATAAAGGAAGTGGAAGCCGACCTCGACGACTATGAGCCGACAAAAGCGGCACGCGCAATATCGGAATTCGTTTGCGACAACCTCAGCAACTGGTATGTACGCCTCAACCGCAGCCGGTTCTGGCGCGGGGATATGACCGCTGACAAGCTGTCGGCATTCCAGACACTGTACAAATGCTTGGAAACAGTGGCATTGCTGATGGCTCCGGTATCGCCTTTCTTTGCCGACCGCCTGTACACAGACTTGACATCGGTGACAAAAGGCACTCGCAAATCCGTACACCTTGCCCGGTTCCCACAAGCAGACGAAAGCATTGTAGACAAGACACTTGAGAAAGATATGAAACTTGCTCAAGAAGTAACCTCAATGACCCTCGCCCTGCGCCGCAAGGCCAATCTGAAAGTACGCCAGCCTCTTTCCCAGATTATGATACCGGTGACAGGCAGCGAACAAAAGAGAAGCATCGACGCCATGAGCCAGCTCATCATGAACGAAGTGAATGTGAAGGGCATACGCTACGTCAGCACAGAAGACGGAGTTTTAGTGAAGAAAGTACGACCTGATTTCAAGAAACTCGGTCCTAAATTCGGCCCGGCAATGAAGCAGGTAGCGTCAGCGATAGCAGCAATGCAGCAATCCGACATCGCGGCAATGGAACGCGACGGCAAATTCGTATTCTCCCTTGGAGATACCGACGCGACCGTCGAGCTTGCAGATGTTGAAATCATATCAGAAGACATTCCGGGATGGCTTGTCGCCAACGAAGGCAGCTTGACCGTAGCACTCGACATCACCGTGACAGAAGAGTTGCGCAATGAAGGCATCGCGCGTGAAATAGTCAACCGTATACAAAACATACGCAAGAACCAAGGATTCGACATCACCGACCGCATCGACGTAGTGATTTCATCCAACGAAGATACGGACAAGGCAGTAAAGCAATTCTCCGACTACATCGCCCGGCAGGTATTGGCCAACAGCCTTACAATCGGTGAAATAGCCGAGCCTGACAAGATTGAGCTTGAAGGTCTCGACAATCTTTACGCATCCGTAAAAATTTGCAAATGAAATAATTACTTTAAAAATCAATAACTATGGCAGAAAAGACAAGATATTCCGATGAAGAATTGCAGGAATTCAAGGAAATAATTCTTGCCAAGCTCGAAAAAGCCTACAAGGACTACGAGCTTCTGAAAAGCGACGTGACCAATTCCGACGGCAATGACACCGCCGACACATCACCTACATTCAAAGTGCTTGAAGAAGGCGCTAACACGCTTAATAAAGAAGAGTCAGGACGCTTGGCGCAACGCCAGATGAAATTCATACAGCATCTGAAAGCCGCTCTCGTGAGAATCGAGAACAAGACTTACGGCATCTGCCGCGAGACAGGCAAACTGATTCCGAAAGAGCGTCTGCGCGCAGTGCCTCACGCGACATTGAGCATTGAAGTAAAGAATCAACAGAACAAGAAAAATTGATGCGGATTAAACTGTCAAACGGATATTTGTCGGCAATTATCATACTTTTTGTGATAATTGCCGACCAAATATTAAAAATATGGGTAAAGACTCATTTCTACCTATATGAGTCATTAGAGATAACAAGCTGGTTCAAACTGAATTTCATCGAAAATCCGGGCATGGCTTTCGGAATAGAGCTTGGCAGCAAGATATTTCTGACCCTGTTCCGTATAATTGCATCGATAGTATTAATCTATATCCTGTTCAGGATACGCAACAATAAATACTACAGCCGCGGATTTTTCGTCTGCATGTCGCTGATTACAGCCGGAGCGATAGGCAATGTAATCGACTGTATGTTTTATGGGCTGATATTCAGCGAATCCACGCCGTATCTTCTTGCGCAACTATTCCCTGATGGCGGCGGATATGCATCGTTCCTGCACGGGAAAGTAGTGGATATGTTCTATTTCCCCATAGCGTCTTGGGATTGGCCGGAATGGATGCCGGGGGTTGGCGGAGAACATTTCGTATTTTTCCAGCCGGTGTTCAATCTCGCCGACGCGGCAATCTCCGTAGGAATAATCACGCTCATACTTTTCTATTCAAAATATCTTACCGCACATCCGGATAATTCAAACAACGCAAACGCCACAGATAACCAATGAAACGGCTGCCGCTGATAATGATAACCTTATTGCTTGCTCTCAGTTCGTGCAGCAAGACTCCCGACTATGTTATCAGCGAAAGCGATATGGCGGAGCTGATAGCCGACATTCACGAGGCCGACGCGGTAATCACATTCGAAAAAGACAGTTATTCGACCGACTCCGCAAAAATGGCTCTGCGCAATTCTGTATTCTCACGGCATGGAATAACAGAAGAACAATTCGACACATCACTCGTATGGTACGGACATAATCTCGATATATATTCAGAAGTCTACGAAGAAGCCATCGACATACTGAAAGAGCGGCAAAAAGAAATCATCGCGGAAGCGAAAGAAGCCGGCGAAAGAATGACGCTTTCAGGCGACAGTGTTGACATATGGACTTCCGGCAGACATACTATTTTCGACCGCAAACGTGTAGGCGATTACGCCCAACTGTCATTCTCAATAAACGCTGACGAAAACAACCGGGCAGGCGACCGCTACGAATGGCGGTTCATCCTTTATGCGCTCGACGGAGGAGATGCGCTGATAGGAGTAGACTATTCCGACGGTTCATCCGAGTACCACACTCAAAAAGTCAAGCCTGAAGAAACGACAAAAATGACATTGCAATCCGATTCTACGCTGCACGTATCGCGCATCTACGGCTATATGCTCTATACGATGAAAGATGAAGACGCGGTGTTTGCCGACAGCATAATGCTCTACCGTTCGCGCCTCAATAAAGAACGCTACAATTACCACAATTTCCAGCGGAAAGTCAAAAACAAGAACAACAGAACGAACACGCCGCAATGACGCGCATTTTAGCCCACTATACCATCTACGAAGGCAAAGTATGGCACCTGCATACTTTTGAAATCACAAAGGCACAAATAAGGCATTACCCCTTTGAGAATGAACTTTCCATGACACGCTTCGTCGAAGGAATAGCAATCGTTTGCCACGCCCTTCCGGAAAACGATATGGAAAAACTGGGAAATGCAAAGCCAATGCCCCGCGAATCATTGCGCGAATATGCAGAAAGACTTTGCCGACTGATTCCCGCGGCAGGACAGGGCGCTTATTCAACATACATAATCGAACACGGCAATCATCTAAGGGCTTTATGACGGATTTTTCTTTCACCGGCACGCCGGAATACAAAAGATTCATAGAAGAATATTCCACGGCCGATACAATCAGCCTGCGTCTGAAAAATTTTGCTGATTTGCCCTTCAATAAAGAATTTGCCATACGGCAAATAGAATGCCGCCGCAAAGCGAAGAACAAAATTCCCGAGCTGTCCGCCTCGTGGCTCTTCCCCACCGACATCTCAATCGAACAATGCACGGCCGAAACAATCGCACGATTCCACGCCACTCTGTTCGATGGCTGCGAAAACGTAGTCGACTTTACATGCGGGTTAGGAATCGATGCCTACTACATATCAAAAAATGTCGGACATCTGACGACTATCGACATCAATAGCGCAGTAGCTGAAACGGCCAAGTACAATTTCAAGAATATCGGAGCCGGCAACATAACCGTAATCAACGGCGATTCGGAAGACTACGCGAGCAATATAGACACGCACATATCGGCCGCATTCATCGACCAGTCAAGAAGAAATGGCAGCGGGACACGCAAATACAACATAAACGACTGCGAACCGGATTTAAAGAAAATAATATCATCAATATCCGGCAAAACCGGTTTCCTGATTGCCAAGACATCGCCGATGATCGACATTACGGACACCTTGCGCCAGTTCGACAGCATAACCGACATTTGGATAATTTCCTTAAGGAACGAATGCAAAGAACTGCTATTCAAATTCACATTTCAAAACGAGGAAAAATCCACCCCGCTGATACATACCTTAAACTTTGAGACGGACCATAGAACACAATATTTTGCATGTAAAACCGGCAATGACACGCCTGCCGGCACAATCTGCGTCAAAGAACCGGCTGAGGGCGATTTAATCATGCTGCCCAACGCTTCGATAATGAAAGCCGGGCTGTTCAAAGACCTATGCAAAGAGTACAGTCTATGTCAAATTTCAGATAATTCCCACATATTCATAGCAACAACCGGCACACGATCTGCCAACTTCCCCGGAAAGACTTACAAAATTGGAAAAATCTACTCCCTGTCAAAACCTGACATAAAAAATCTGCGCCAGACAACCGCGTCAGCAAACATAGCGTGCCGCAATTTTCCATTAAGCCCTGAGGTGCTTTATAAACGGCTTAAAATCAAGACAGGAGGAGAGCTGTACATATTCGCCACGACAACCTGCAGCGGAAAACGCATATTGCTTCTTTGCGAAAAGATAGATATGACTAATACTTGATAGATATGACTAATACTTGAACATCCTGTCCATTTCCCGCTTGTCCTCACGCTCTCTTATCGACTGGCGCTTATCGAACTCTTTCTTTCCTTTAGCCAACGCAATCTGCACCTTAGCCAGCCCTCTGTCGTTGATAAACACTTTCAGAGGCACTATCGAAAAACCGTTATCCTTACTCGCTTTTCCCAATTCGCGGATTTCCTTTTTATTAAGAAGCAGCTTACGGTCCCTGCGTGCCGAATGGTTGTTGTAAGATCCGTAGAAATATTCGCCTATATACATATTCTTTATCCATACCTCACCATTATTCTCGTAGCAGAATGTATCGGCGAGACTGGCTTTTCCAAGCCTTATTGACTTGATTTCCGTACCGGTCAACACAATTCCGGCCACGTAAGTATCGAGAATCTCGAAATCGAACGTCGCCCTCCGGTTTTTTATATTCACTTGCGATAATTTCATTTTCTATACAGATGGAATAAAAGTTCTGAGAACAAAAGAAAAGAGCGCCGGCATAGACACTATCAAGCAAAAAGCACCGACTACAAACAGCACCGTCCTCTCCTGCTCAATGAAAAAATATTTCGAGCCTTTGGATATCAGATATAGTATATACAATAAAAACAGATACATCAAAGGCATATCGCTTACCGGCAGAAAATTCTTCACAATCTCTATCAGAACCATCACCGACATATTATACATTACAAATGTACGCACTCTACCGTCCGACACCACTTTCCCCGGCTGCTGAATCTTGGGCAACAGCATAGATATCAGGAAAGAAACAACAACATAGCCCAAGAAGAAAGAGACAAACAGTACAACAGCATCAATTATCGCCGAATGCAAAGTGCACAAAGGGTCATAAACAAGAGACATAAAAGCAGAAACCGCAAGTATCCCGACAAGCGGATAATACATATTCATCTCCAATGTCCCGCTCGACGAGTTGCCGAATATACGGCTCCATTCCGCCTGCGGAGAACCTATCAGCCTGAAAACAGTCAATATTCTTGCCATACAGCTACAATTCCTAATCAAATGCAAAGATACAGCAAATCGAGGGCAGAACAATCAAACTTGTTTGAAATTGTTATGCCGAGATGCAG